>Ga0194124_10000762_pt1 | contig 45892 bp, 49 predicted proteins | sample TA2KigCas0mmetaG_FD_148605 | JGI IMG/M metagenome (GOLD analysis project Ga0194124, IMG submission 148605) | Freshwater microbial communities from Lake Tanganyika, Tanzania - TA2015031 Kigoma Deep Cast 0m | ecosystem: Environmental > Aquatic > Freshwater > Lake | place: Tanzania: Lake...
CCCCAAGCTCCAAGGATCGCTCTTGATTTTTGTTGCTGGCCTGTTGATCAACATCAATTATGACGAACAGCTCGTCGAACAGGTTGAGCATCTTCACCAGCTGGGTCTGGCTCTGCTGCTGTTCTACGCAGGCCTGATGTTCTGCGAGCCGTTCTCCCAGTCGCGGCGTGTGGTCAGAAGCCAGCTCGTTCTCGTGGTTCTGGTCACGTTGTTGTCGTTGAGCTTGAGCGTCGGTTTGCTGTATGGCGTGCTGACCAGCCCCCTGTCCCTCTTTGGTGCTGTTCAGCATCCTTTTGTCTTCGCATTGCTGCTGACCTATGCCTGCACCGTGATGGACTGGGGGGCGTTCTGGTATCTCTCGAAGCGGATCGCAAATCTTTCGAGTTGGGTGCAGACTACTTTTCAATTTGAAGCCAGCCTCGGCACCAGCATCATCATCATCTGGGGAAACTCAAATCTGCGCTACTTTGAGCGCGCTCTTCCTCAGGCCAACCACCTGACAACCCACCCATATCCCTGGGGAGCACTGCCGTTGACCGCTGGGGTGGGCATTGTGCTTGCCCATTGTCTTTATCTGTTGATCACCCACCTGTCCTTGGAGAAACCCCAGGTGTTTGTGATCACGATTGGTACGGTCATCCTGGGCTATGGCATCACCCATGGGTTGCTGGGTCTAGGCGGAGCCATGACTTCCCTCTGCATGGGAGCCTATCTTGGGGTCAAACTCAAAAATGCGATGGCGGTGACTGATCTTCCCGGTGAGAATGAAACTTCCATGCAAACCATCTCGCTTCAAATTGATTCAATCAATATCGGTACCGAGGCCATCCTCACCTTTCTCGTGGGCCTGACGATCAAGTCCAATCAGCTGATCCTGACCATCCCGGCTGGTATCAGTCTCGCTTTGGTCATTTGGGTGTCACGACCTCTGGCTGCCATGGCTGCCTACAGCTTCAGCAAATGGTTTTCTCGGATCAGAATTCTGTCACTCACAGCCCTTGACTCCATTCTTGTCATGACCTGTTTGTCTGGTCAATGTGCTCACCAAAAGGAATCATCGGGATTGCTATTGCCTGCACGTTGCCCCTGGTACTGAGACAAAGTGGCATTCCAATGGACGAATTTTTCGGGATTCCTGAGTACGTCGGAGTTGATAGCGTCTGCATCGCTGTTCTGTTTACAATGATCATGCAGAATCTGATTTTCCCGCGCTTGTTTCTTCAACCCTATGTTGAGGCGCGGTGATGAGAGGCTGCTTTCCCTGCTTGTTTTGTTTTGGCATCACTGTAGGGTCCACGGCTTGATGAAGCGCTTGTTCGTCGTCAAGTCGTGGATGCTTAGCAGTGCAGTCCGAAAGATGACTTTGCTAGTGGCTAGCCTCTCAATTGCACTGGCCTTGAGCTTGCCAGTGCAGGCCGCCAATCTGCGCCACACATTGAACACATCGGCTACCTACCCCTGCGGCCAGCCCATTGCCATCAAGCAAGCTGACTACAACACGCCGCCACTGTTTCAAGGAATGCTCCCGGAGGCGATTCAGGTGTCGCTGTTGGTTGAGAATATCTACGACCTTGATATGACAGACACCACCTTTCGCGCCAATGGCTTTGTGAGTCTGTCGTGGTCAAATCGTGTGCACCAATGGATGGCCGACAATAAATTGACGGCAGTTGATCTTGTCTCATTCCCCAATATTACCAATTATGCTGATTTCAACACGGAAATGACGACTGCACAGCCATACCAAGATGGCCCTGATAGGTATCATGCTTCGATCAGTTTTGATGGCATGTTCTATATTCCATCATTGGATTTAAGGTTTTCTCCGTTTAACAATATGCGGTTGCCTGTTTATCTAGAACTGAAGCAGGAGGTGATGACAGCGAACAATGCTCAGCTTGTCTACCGGCGTTTTAGTCCCGCTACTTCTGATGGTGAATTTATTGGCCTGAATGGCTTCAGGCTTCAGGTGACTACTTGTCAGCAGGAACTCTATGCCTACGCCGATACCGAAGCGCTCAATGCCCGAACCAGCAGCATGGGAGATGCCTACAGCCGCGTTAACGTAGCCGTTATCTATCGATCTGACTTTGCCTCCGAAATTTTTAACTGGGTTCTCCCCATTATTCTGATTGTTGCTGTGGCTTCCATCAGCCCTCGTTTGGTTGGCTCCGTTGACAATGTACGCCTTGCTCTGCCGGCTACATCCATTCTTGCGCTTGTGTTCATACAAACCTCTTATCGACAAACCATCCCGCCTCTTCCCTATCCAACATTCCTCGATCTCTTCATCATTTGTGCGTTTGCCAACGCTTTGGTCATTCTGCACATTAATGTGTTTGCCTGCAATGGACTTGAACTGAGGCGTACTTTAAGGGTCGGTGGTTCACGTCACTTTCGCCGCTATTTGTATAAAAGTTATCATTTCGGCAAAACTGTCTCTAACTACTCTTTGATTTTTACATTTGCATCAATTCCCCTCTGCAGCCTGATTAGCTTTCTGCTTTAAATCGTATCAAAGTGGCTGCACGGAGTATGCTCCAGTAATTACGTCGGCATAGAAGCGATAGGGTCCCGAGTGAATGGGTGTGAAGCTCAGAGGTGGAGGATTGCCATGGGAGGTCAGTCGACCATGGCGCTTCATGCTGGAGACTGTTGGATGACCAGCTACAGGATTGCGACCCTCAAATGATGTGCCATGGCCATCCAACTCATAATCGGCGAACACCAGCTGCCAGTCGCTTTGATTGGCGACGTATTTGTAGGAATACTCGCTTCCAGCCTTTAGATGCACGCATCGTTGAAAGCGGCCTCCACCAAGCGATTCCATCAGATTGGCAGGGTCCTTTGGATTCCAGGCCACCAGTGGTTCTGGAAACCCACCCACCAGTGACAATGCGCGCAGCTCTGTCACGGGTTTGAGGCTCCCGGGGCCGGAGAGCACCTCCAGTTTGAATTCATCCGTTTCAGGCTGATAGCTGTAACGGAGAAGGCCGTTGGCGCTGAGTCTGAAGCAGATGTTCCATTCCTGGGGTTTTCCATGCCAAGCCATCCCCGAGAGGGTCTTGCCATCCTCCTGTCCCGCTTCTTGAAACCAGCATCCAAAGCCCATTGTGTCGAGAAACAACTCACCATTGATGGCAAAGTTGATGCAGTGATCCCCAGCAGCCGTCTCCATTTCGATCTCATGCCAGCCTGTCGTCTCATTGAGTCTCAGTGAGCGGCCCGCCACGGTTGGATCAAATGGCGAGTCCTTGAAGATTGATCCCAGCAGCTGGATCGACTGACGCTGATTCAGCACCGGTACGGGCTGACCATCGGGGTCCTGAACTTCAATCCGAGGCTGGGTTGTCGGATTCACGAGTCGAAATCGATACGTGCCGTTCTTGCAAGCGCGAATGGTGCAGCCAGAATGCATTGATGTCCCGTGGCTGCTGCTGAATCCCGTGCCGCTCACTAGCGTCCCTTTGCCATCATTGATGCAGGCGAATCCAAAGTCTTCTTCTTGGTTTGCCGAGATCAAAAACTGATACACACCATCGGCTCTAAAGTCAATCCCACCTGTCGTTCGCAGAGGAACTTCGATCGACCAGGCCCCATCTGGATCCTGCGTGAAGGAGCGCCCAGCTCGTCTGGGCTGGAATTTCTCAAACATCGAGAGTTCATCCCACACAAAACCATTGAGTTCATAGCTGTCTTGAGCGTCAACTGCTTGGATCCAGTCTCCATCGATGTCGTTTGAGCCGCTCGCCATCACGCTGAAACACAACTTCTCACTGTCAAAGATGAGGAGTACCTCACCATCATGCTTCATGTTGACATTGATGTTGCTCAGATGCACCCCAAGCGGATCGTGTGCGAGATGCCAGATCACGCCCCTCTGATCGTGGCCATGACTGCTGGCCTTGAGCTGCTTGCGTGGGTTGTGGTTCAACACCAGCCGCATCGAGTAAAACCCCGAGTGCTCAGGCAATCGGGCTGATTCCAGTGAAACCACTCCTTGCCAGAGTGAGGGCCCGACCTTGACCAGGTCGTGTTCGCTGTCAAATGGGTTCCATCCCCAACGCTTGCCATAGATATTGCCGACCACGCTCACACTTTCGATCACTTCGCTTGTGATATGCCGTTTGTCGTGCAAAGGAAATTTCATGGTGATTGCCCATCGTTTGATTTCCCTGTTCCTAGCTACTTTGTGCAATCGCAGCAGTTTTGTTTGGGTATCTTAAGGTTGAGTTTTGTCCTTGCAAATTCTTGTTTCGTTTCGGTTGCTGCTTCTGTGGTGGCTGGCTAATTCTGAGTTGACATCTGCAACTCCTGTCGGGTTTGCCTTCTATGACGAAGCGGATTCTTGTTGTCCTCTCTGAATGGGGATACTGGGGTGAGGAGCTGGTCGGCCCCCTTGATGTGCTCAAGGGTGCCGGATACCACCTCGACTTCATGACCCCCTTTGGCCGCAAGCCCCCGGCCTTGCCGCCCAGTTATGACCCGACCTACATCGATCCTCCCCTCGACAAGGGTGTTACCAGCGAACATTTTGCTCATCGCACCAAGGAGGTCGACGACTCTGATCTGCTGGCCAACCCAATCAATTTGGCAGAACAACTGCCATTGATGCCGTATTTTAATAGCCCTAGTTTTGGACATGAACTAGAAAAGTTTCACAACACACGCGATGAGTTCTGGGCCAAGTTTGTTGATGGTTATGACGCCTTGCTGCTGCCAGGAGGCAGTGGCCCCATGGTTGACATGGTGAATAACGAGAGGCTGCATAATTTGATTCTTGGCTATGTCAATCGTGACAAGCTCATTGCTGCAGAATGTTATTGCGTAACCTGTTTAGCCTTTGCGCGTGACTGGACCGATCGCAAGAGCATCATCTGGGGCAAACATGTGACGGGCCATGCCCGTGAGTATGACTACAAGGAAGGCACCGGTTTTGCCCAGATGTACGGCTATGACGGCCAGCCCATGAACACTTCTGCAAATTTTGGGCCTCCTTTCTATCCCCTTGAGTACATCCTCAGAGATGCTACTGGACCCCATGGAAAATACCATGGTGGCGTCGGAAAAACCTTGTCTACTGTGCTCGATTACCCATTCTTGACTGGACGTTCCACCCAGGATTCTCAGCTTGTGGGCGAGTTGATAGTCAAGGTTTTCGAGCAGGGCCTGCGTCGATACGGTTGGTGATTTGTTGCCTGCCGGGGGTGTCCAACCAGCTTTTCTTTCCACCTAGCATAGTCGCATTCTATGAAGGGACATGAAGCCATCATTCGTCAATTTCTGGCGAATGGAATTGACCATATGTTTGGCAATCCGGGTACGGTCGAGCAAGGCTTCCTTGATGCGCTTGAGGATGTCCCTGAGATGCACTACATCCTGACCCTTCAGGAATCGATTGCCGTGCTCTGTGCGGATGGGTACGCGAGAGCGCGGTTCAACCCTGCTCTGGTTCAGATCCACAGTTCGCCGGGCCTTGGCAATGCGATCGGGAATTTGTATCAGGCTTTCAAAGGTCAATCTCCACTTGTGGTCATCGGAGGCGATGCCGGCATCCAGTACCAGGCCATGGATGCCCAGATGGCAGCTGATCTCGTGGCGATGGCCGAGCCTGTCACCAAGTGGTCGGCCATGGTGCAGCATCCGAGCAGCCTGCTGCGGATGGTGCGACGCGCTATCAAAATTGCATGCACACCACCCTGCGGTCCCGTTTACCTGTGTCTTCCGCAGGACATCCTGGATGCAGAGGTGAGCGAGGAGATCTTCCCGGCTCACATCCCAAGCTTTGACACCAGACCAAGCGAGGACAAACTCGCATCGTTAATTCCGCTGATCACCGGGGCCCAAAACCCTGTGTTTCTTGTCGGGGATGGCGTTGCCTGGACGGCCAGTGCTGGCCTTGGTAATGCAGAGTCCATTGGGCTTGCTCCACTCGTACAACTCGCCGAGCTTGTCGGCGCCAAGGTGTATGAGGCCGATGGTGGCGAGACCAATTTCCCTGAGAACCACCCCTTGTACTGCGGTAGTACGGGGCACATGTTTGGAGCAGCCAGCCTGCCACTGATTCAGGATGCGGATCTTGTCATGGTGTTTGGCTGCTATCTGATGCCCGAGGTCTTTCCCCATCTTGGCGATATTTTTGCTCCTGGCACTTCAGTTGTGCACGTTGACAGCAATCCTGGAAATATCGCCAAAAACCACCGAGTCGATGTTTCTTTCGTCTGTCGACCCATGGCCTTTGTAGAGGCTTTGTTGTCTCAGCTGTCGTCTGCCTTGTCAACCTCTTACAAATTGGAATCTGATCAACGTACACAGGCGGTTATTCAGCACTCCCAGTCATTCGCTCATTCTGTGATTGCTAGCTACGAGCCAACCCCCTCACGACCATCTGATCAGTATGACGATAAGAGCATCTACATGAAATCTGGCTTCTTCATACGCATGTTGGCGGACCATATTCCTGATGATTATGTTATCTTTGATGAGGCTTTGACGAATTCACCTCCGATTTCTGAATTTCTTCCAGGTCTTTATCCCGGTCAGAAGATGATGACCAGAGGTGGTTCACTTGGCACCGGTTTCCCCGGCGCTATTGGCGCGAAGCTGGCCCATCCTGACAAGACAGTGATTGGCTTTTCCGGTGATGGTGGCAGCATGTATACGATTCAATCGTTGTGGACAGCGGCCCGTCATGGTGTCGCTGCAAAGTTTGTTGTCTGCCAAAACCGTTCCTATCGCCTGCTGCAGGCCAATATTTCACAATTTTGGAAAGAACGCGGCATCTCTGGGCGTCAATTCCCGACCTCGTTCGATCTCTCATACCCTCAGATCAGCTTTGATACCATCGCCCACAGCTTTGGTGTGGCAGGAGAACGTGTTTGGAATCCTGATCAGGTCGTGCCAGCGATTGAACGCATGCTTACCCATTCAGGCCCCTACCTGATCAACCTTGTTCTCGAAGGTGATGTTCACCCCGAATTGGTTGGTGTGCACTGTGGCCAATGATGCGGTACTTCCCTAATTCACCACTGCGCTGTACGCAGGCGCTCTCTCCCTGAGAACGTTTTTGAGACGACCGCTCCCCACCCCCATTCATGACCATGACTGTCTCCACTGCATCCGCCACTGACTCCCAGCTCAAGCGCCGCCCCCTAGAGCCGGCAGGTCAGCCGTATCGTCTCTATTCAGGCTCGCCCCATCCTCTGGGTGCGACAGTTGATGATCAGGGCGTTAATTTTTCCGTTTACTCGGCTAATGCCACGTCGGTTCAGTTGTTGCTGTTCAACTCACCGACAGATCTTGATCCCTTTCGGGTCATCGATCTCAGTCCAACGGCGAATAAAAGCTTCTATCTGTGGCACGTCTATGTCGAAGGTCTGAAGCCTGGGGTCGGCTATGCCTATCGCGTCGATGGCCCCCGCGAACCTTGGAATGGTCATCGGTTTGATCCTGACAAGGTATTGATTGATCCCTATGCCAAGGGAAATTCATTCTCTCTCTGGAACCGAGGTGCTGCCTGTGTTCCTGGCGACAATCTCCACCAGAGTATACGTAGCGTTGTTATTGATATTCGTGATTATGACTGGGAAGGTGATAGACCACTGCGTCGCTCCATGTCGGAAACAGTGATCTATGAGATGCATGTTGGTGGGTTCACGAAGTCACCCACTAGTGGTGTCAAGCACCCCGGTACGTTTTGTGGAGTGATTGAGAAGATTCCTTATCTTAAGTCCCTTGGAGTGACAGCTGTTGAGCTGCTTCCAGTTTTTGGCTTTGATGATAGTGATTTTCGCGAGGTGAATGGAACGAAGCTTGTTAACTATTGGGGCTACAGTACTGTTGGTTATTTTTCTCCCCATCATGGCTATTGCTTCGATCCTGATTCAGGCGGCCAGGTTAATGAATTCCGTGACATGGTTAAGGCACTGCATCAGGCTGGCATCGAGGTCATTCTCGATGTTGTTTTTAATCACACGGATGAGGGAAATCATCAGGGACCAACTTTTAGCTTCAAAGGCTATGATAACAGCACATATTACTATTTGACTGGGCCTGATGGGTCTAAAGAATTCTATTATGACTATACAGGTTGCGGTAATACTTTTAACTGCAATCACCCGATTGGCGAGAAATTTATCCTTGACTGCCTGCGCTATTGGGTCGATGAAATGCATGTTGACGGTTTCCGTTTTGACGAGGGATCCGTCTTGACCCGTGGGGAGAACGGGGCCCCACTCGAGCATCCTCCTGTGATTTGGTCGATTGAGTTGGATGAAATGCTGTCATCAAGCAAAGTTATCGCAGAAGCTTGGGATGCTGCAGGTTTGTACCAGATCGGTTATTTCCCTGGTGCACGATGGGCAGAGTGGAATGGAAAGTTCAGGGATGCTATCCGTCGCTTTGTGAAAGGCGACCCCGGCATCATCTCTGAAGTCGCGGCGCGCATCACCGGTAGTGCTGACCTGTATCAGTGGCAACATGAAGAGCCTGTCAATAGCATCAATTTTGTCACCGCTCATGATGGCTTTACCCTCTATGATCTTGTAGCTTACAATGATAAGCATAATGAAGCTAATGGCGAGGGTAATAATGATGGTATCACGGACAATCTCAGCTGGAACTGTGGTGCTGAAGGTGCGACTGACGACCAGTGGGTGAATGATCTGCGAACACGTCAGATTAAAAACTTTGCTGTCCTTCTATTGCTCTCGATGGGTGTGCCCATGATTGTTGGTGGAGATGAGCATAAACGCACGCAAAGTGGAAATAACAACACCTACTGCCATGATAGTGAACTGAATTGGTATGACTGGCAAAAGATTTCGGCCCAAGACTCTCAGGAGATGATTCGCTTCTGGAGTCTCTTGCTAACCAAGCGTCGTGAATACAAGGATCATTTCCGTGGCAAATATTTTTCAGGAAGGGTCAATCGCTTTGGCGTGCCTGAGATTCGTTGGGCCAACCCTGATCTTGGTGAACCCAATTGGCATGACCCAGATTCACGTTGTCTGGCTGTCACCTTTGGTGATGTTTCTGATGACACTGATAACACATTTAATATTCATATTATGATGAACATGTACTGGGAGCCAGTAGAGTTCAAAATCCCCTCCTATGACGGGCTGACGTGGAGACGTACCATCGATACAGCTTTGAGCAGCCCCAACGACATCGTTGCTCCTGAGCAAGCTCCGATCATTGATTCTGGCAATTATCTGGTGACCGGCCGTAGCATTGTGGCTGTCACGACCCGAATTCCAAACAATTAATTTTGTGTTGCCAGTTCTGTTTGCCTCCTTAGAATCGTATTGATCGTCCACTTCATTTCTTCTCCAAGGTAACGCCTCTCCTGAGCGCCTCCATAGCCGTCAGCATTTTCACCCCATCTGTGCCATGACCGGACAACTAAATTTCACCTTTTCTGACCTGATTGCAGGTTACATTCGTAGTGTTGAGACTCCTAGTGTCTTTGATTCTCAGGGTTTCATCGAGCTCGAGACATCCGATGGCAGGCGCTACTCCGTTAAGGTGACCGCTGCGTGTTATGCGGAGCTTGTTCGAAATCTTGGTGAGCCTTTTCAGGTCGCACCATCCATCGCTGACATTCTCGTCGAAGGGCGCTTCATCCACGTCTATGGGCTTTTCTATCCTGAAGCCATTGACTTGAAGTTTGAGGCTAAGCACATTCTCCTCTTTGGCCGTACATCCGATCATCTTCGTTTTGAAGAGCAAAACTGGTGGATTCATCAAATTCAGCAACTGTGCAATTTCTATCTTGAGTCTCAGTTTCAGGTTAACGAAGGAGAGACCATTGATTTCAAGAACTTTCGCACTGACCTGAGTGCAGAAGGCAAGAAACTGGATGGAGTTCAAAATCTTGACACTGTCTCTCGTCTTGTCTACGGCTTTGCAACGGCCTACATGATGACGGGTGACGAGCGTGCTCTCGAAGCTGCCACAAAGGGCACTGAATATATGCAAAAACATTTTAGGCACCGAGACACATCTGAAGGTATTACATATTGGTATAGCCAGATTGATATTCAATCAGATGGTTCAGTACGCAAGTACATGGGTTCGACTGCAGGCGGAGACGAAGGTGGAAATGCAATCCCCTGTTACGAGCAAATTTATGCCCTTGCAGGTCCCACGCAAACCTATCGTTTAACAGGCGACAAGGATATCCTGGTTGATATTCAAGATACAATTTCTTTCCTCAATCGTTATTACAAAGATCATGGTCCCTACGGTGGCTATTATTCCCACGTAGATCCTGTTACGTTTGACGCGAAGGCCGATTCCTTGGGCGTCAATAAAGCCAAGAAGAATTGGAATTCCGTGGGCGACCATGCTCCAGCCTATTTGATTAATTTGTACCTAGCCACTGAGAATCCTGAATACGCTGACTTTTTGGAATATACATTCGATACGATTTGTGAGCATTTTCCGGACTATGGTTACAGTCCGTTTATGAATGAAAAATTCTTTGATGATTGGTCACGTGATTTGAATTGGGGCATTCATCAAGCACGCTGTGTTGTGGGCCACAACCTCAAGGTTGCTTGGAACCTGACTCGAATGCAGAGTCTGAAGCAGAAAGAAAGCTATAAGACTTTTGCGCATCAAATTGCTGATGCGATTCCAGCGGCAGGATGCGACAACCAGCGTGGTGGTTGGTACGACATGATGGAACGCACCAAGAAAGAAGGTGAAGAGTTCCACCGCTTGGTATGGCATGATCGCAAGGCCTGGTGGCAGCAAGAGCAGGGCATTCTTGCCTACTACATCATGGCTGGCGTTTATAACGACAAGCCTGAATATCTGCGCTTTGCACGTGAGGGCTCAGCGTTCTATAACGGCTGGTTCCTCGATTACGATTCCGGTGGTATTTATTTCAACGTGCTTGCCAACGGCCAGCCCTACGCCCTTGGCACCGAGCGCGGTAAGGGCAGTCATTCGATGGCTGGTTACCACTCGTTTGAACTCTGTTTCCTAGCCGCTGTTTACAGCAATCTGTTGGTGAATCGCCAACCAATGGATTTCTACTTCAGTCCTAAACCAGGAGCCTGGCCTGAAAACTGTCTGCGTGTGGCCCCCGATCTCCTTCCTGCTGGAAGCATCGAGTTGACCGAGGTTTGGATTGACAACCAGATCTACGAGAATTTTGACCGTGAAAACCTCATCGTCCATCTTCCCGATAGCGAAAAGGATCTGAAGGTTCGTTGCCGCATCACCCCCTCCGGGATGGGTTTTGATGCAAATCTGTTGTCCTATGAAAACAACACGGCTACCTTCTCGCTGAATGGGGAACTCAATACGTCAACCCTGCGCTTTTTGAAGTCGGCTGTCGAGGGACTGCCCGATCTTAAGGGCATAGTTCTTGACATGACGCACCTCAAATGCATTAGCGACACTGGCTGGAATTATCTCTTGTTTACCAAGCAACGTGCCGGTTCCCAGTTCAGCGTTTCCTTGCGCGGTCTCAATGCTGATGTGAGGCGTTCTCTTGATGATGCGGAACTTGCAGAGGAATTTAACCTGCTCTAGCCATTGCGTTTAGTTTTTACGAAATCCCAACCACAGGTTGGGATTTTTTTTGCTCTTCGATCATGATCTCCTAGCCATCCCCTAAGTTGAGCCACTACACCGATGAATCGCAGATCAACGCAGCAGCTGTGCAGTTGCTGCGTTGCTCACAATTTGGTGCCGCTGAAGGGCTTCTCCTTGACGGATTGAGCCGCTATCCGGGAAGCGAACGGTTGAGAGCCAACCTACTCAGGCTTTACCTCAACACAGGGCGACTCGGGCTTGCTGTGGAGATGGTGTGCACCCTTCCCCCTGAAGCTTTGACGCTTCAGCTTGCTGCCCTTTGCGGGCAGATCGCTCTCCAAGGCTCCCAGCCTGAGTTGGGCTACGCCTACTTCAGCCGCAGCTTGAAGTTGGCAGCCGATGAACCAAGTCTGTTGCTGCCCTGGGCTGAGTGTTGCATTGCGACCGGGCGTCTTTCCGAAGCTGAGGCCGTACTCATGGCTCTCTGCCGCCGTTTTCCGGACGCCATCGATCCTGCTCTGACTCTGGCCATCTGCCGCTCCGAACTGGGCCAGTTTGTGGAAGCTCTTGCCGATTACACGGCCTTGCAGGCGCGTGCACCTGGCCATCCCCTTGTGCTGATCAACAAGGCCAGATTGCATCACCATCTTGGTCAAGCTGAGCTTGCCGAGGCGACACTTCGTCAACTTCCAGCTTCACAGCTTGATTGTCTAGACAATCAGTTGCTTCTAGCGGATGTGTTATTCGCCTCTGGGCAGCAGTCGAAAGCCCAAGGCATTTGGAGGTCTCTGGTAACAAAAGATCCGGCTGAGTTCAGGGCTGTGGTGCCCCTGCTGTTTTCAGCTTTGGAGCATGGTGATCTCGACTCCCTGGTTGCGGGTGTCAGTGCTGCGGCTGCCGCTGCCGATGCAGTGGCCTATCCAACCCGCTTCTGGAGTGTTCTCGCTGATTGTCCACGGTCGGTACAGCAAGATATCGGGCCCGCCGACTGGTTTGCGCCTGAGCATCTTGTGCAGCAATCGCAGTTGTTTGAGGATGGGGACACGACCCTGCTTCGTCTGCGTGATTGGGTGCTGAATCATCCCACCCTGCTGGCAAACCGGGCTTCCAAGCCCACCCAGGGTGGCTCCCAAACCCATGAACTCCTGGCCGACGCCACCACCATGGCTGCTGACTTCATGGAGCTTCTCTTGCCATCGGTGAAGGATTACCTGCAGCGGCATGCAACCCATCCGGCACTGTCCTCGCTTCGACGCGTGTTGGACATTCGCGATGTTGTATCCGATTCAGCGGTGCGGTGGAGTGGCTGGGGCGTGGTGTTGAGCTCGGGTGGTAGGCAGCGTCGTCACACCCACCCCGAATCCGTCATCAGTGGTGTGATGTATCTGGCCGTCCCAGCCGCCACGGCTCCTGACCACCCTGGCGAGGGTTGCCTAGCTTTTTCAGCACATGGAACGGAAGCCGCATTTGTTAACGCGTCGCCGCTCGTGCATCCACAGCCAGGCCTGCTCGTTATGTTCCCATCGTTTCTCCCCCATGAGACGATTCCAACCCTCAGTGATGAGCCGCGAATCTGCATCGCCTTCAACGTCTTCTAAGCCCTTAGCTTGTCAAGTTTTGACGGGCTCAATTGTGAAGGTGGTGATGGCATGCCACGCTCACTCGTCTTTGAATCCCTGGCTGATTTCAATGATCCGCCCGTCGGGGTCACGGATCCATACCGTGCGCCAACCTGGAATGTAATCATCAAAATTAATTGGACCAAGTGTTATGTCGACTTCTCCCATCTCCTGGAGTTTGGCATCGACATTTTCGACCTTAAATGCGAGATGCCTGAAGCCAGGAAATGTGTAGCCGTCGTTTACGGCTGGCTCGAGAGCACTGTTCGATTCTGCCCAGAACAATTCAAGGTAAAAGCTTGAATCGGCCATTTTTAGGAAGATGATTTCATGACCATCGGGCAACTTTGCGACTCTGGCACGTCGAAAACCAAAATGCTGGCTGTACCACTGCTCTGTAATGGCCTGATCCTTGCAGGTGATGGCCAATTGGGACACAATCTGAAGCATGGGAAAGCGATGAGTTGTTACGTGTTGGCGAAGGCCCCTTATCAGGCCATTGTCGAATGGAGGTCATTGCGCTGATCTGGACGCAACAGCCCCGATCTGATTGATCAGGATTGACCAGAGTAATTCTCAGGCAACGCTGCCATCTGGATACTGGGTCATGCCAGCAAAATGAATCTGAATTTCACCGCGTTCATTGAGTACCCAGCTGTCGGCAAAGCGCATTTTGGCTTCACCTCCAGAAGTTTGCATCGTGATCGCTTCAACGATCATGAGTGTGGTTGGATTTTCCGTTTCGGCCCAGAACGCGATCTCGGTTTCAAGCCCTTGTATTCCGAGGATTCCATCAAAATGGCTTCGCAGTTCATCGCGTCCGCGGAAGTACTTTGGGGTCTTTTCAAAACTTGAAATCAACAGTCCATCGGGTGCATACTGTTTGAGCAGAGCATCAACATCCTTGTTGAGAATGAGTGTGATGTGCTCTCGGTAGAGGCGGCCCAGTTTGCTGTCAGGTACGTTTTTCATGGGATGAATGAAGAGTAGGGATGTTCAGTGTCGGACATCAGCTGAGCAGGTCTTGCTTGAAGCTAATGTCTCTTTGGCAGGCGGATGAGCATCGCTTGGGGCGCCCTGACTGTTGTTTAGAGCTTGCATGAACCCGGCTCATAGGTCATGCCATTGACCACATATTTTGACACTTTTAAACCTTGATCTGTACGCCTTACCGTCCAGGTCTGATCAGCATCCATCATGAGTCTCGTGCTCAGTGGAGCCGGAGGGGTCCAGATGCTCGCATGCCAATTGACGACCACATGGGCCACACACTCTGAGTCAGTCTCTGATTCGATATCGGCAACTCTGAGCGTGTGCTGTTCATCAAAAAAAATGGTTACGACCTTGTCGTACCAGCCCTGGTAGCCAGCGAAGCCTTTTACTGTGATTTCAGGAAACACGAATTCAGCATCCTCCGTGATGAGAGAGCGGAAACTCTCGAGCGGTGCATGCACATCCAGGAAACGGTACCAGGTGGATGCAAATGTCCAAAGTTCTGGATGACTGAATGCCATGGGATTCGTTTGCAGATTTGAAGTGGGGTGTGTGGTCTAACTCAGGTCTAACCTCTTGAGCCGCAACTGGCAACTCTCAGGTCTGAAACTCAACCGTTTGATGCGGACTCCATTTGTCCGATCAGAACGATCAAGTTTTCGTTGATGTACATTTGTTCAATGCCTCCATCGATATTCAACACACAGGCAGTCACACCTTGATGCTTGATCCTTGCTCCAGTTGGCTTCATGCCGAAGAAGTCACCAGTGTGGTCAGCTTCAAATATCCAACGATAGGCGTTGAGGCCAGTTGCACGTTTGTTGTGGGTGATGCTGATCGAAACGTTGCTGAAGGCTTGCCAATAGGTGGAGAAGAAGGATCGAATCTGACGGTCACCTTTTGCAGGTTGATTCAGCAGCGGATGATTCAGGCTTGCGTCGCCGTTCAGCAGCCCAGTCTCGTCAACGTTGATTGAGCCCGTGCCGACGAATTGAGCAGTCTGTACCAGCGCCGCCTCGGCTGCTCTGTAGAGCTTGCTGGAATCCTTGACGCCAAGATCATGAACGATTCGTAATGTATCTTCATTGGCCAGGTTTTCCCGCAGTTGTGTGCCATCGGCGTGGATCCAGCTTACCCCTTCAATTCTGAATGCCCGGCCAGTGGCCGGAAGTGGTCCTGCTGGTGTGCTGAGGGGCTTGGAGCCTGTATGGGTACCAGTTCCCGTCCAAAGACCAAGAATCAGATCGTCAAAGACCCATCGGTGATGCACATCGAGATGCACATCTGGGAACGCGCCGTGAAGGCCCTCAACTTCCTCCCTGAAGCCAGCAATGCCCCTGAATACTTCTGGGTGGGTGGGGATTGTAAAGGTGAAATCATCTCCCAGAATGCTTTCTATTGCCTCGATATTCCCGCCATTCATGACGCGAGTATAGTAGATTTCAGCCAGTCTTGTGTTGCTTGTTTTCGTGAGTACCGGGTTGACTGGCATGTCACCTGGTGCATCATCATTTGTAGGCGTCATCTGCTTTCTTGGAGTTGGCGTTTCCTTTGCTTATGTTGCCTGGACTATTGCCTCAGGCCTGCGCCTTTCCAAATGTTTTTCGATTTCAGGCCATTCTTGTGTGCATACTTGAAGCAGGTTTCATTGGTCCTTTGAGCGATGTCAGGCTTTGATCACATCGTCGTCGGTGCCGGCGCTGCTGGCTGCGTGCTCACTCGGCGTCTGATTGATGCCGGTCGGTCGGTACTCCTGATCGAGGCTGGTCCACTGCGGCGTCATTGCTCCAACGTCGATGCCGTTGGCGGATTCACCAATCTCTGGGGTGGTGCCCTCGATTGGGCAATCAGCACCATTCCACAGCAGGGGCTAGGCGGCCGCAGCATCACCATCAATCAGGGCCGAATGGTTGGAGGTAGCTCAGCCCTCAACGCCATGATGTATGTGCGTTGTCACCACGGTGACTACCAGTTGCTCAGCCAGCGGGGCGGGTCCCTGTGGAACCGCGGTCGGTTGAAGACAGCCCTTTCCAGACTCGAGAATTACATCGATGGACCTGCGCCTGACCGCTACTCCAGCGGTTTGATGACGGTGCGCTCCTGTCCGGATCCCCGCTCCTATTCCCTGCCCTTTCAGCGGGCAGCCCTTGAGCTTGGATTCAAAGCCGGTGACTGGGATTACAACGGTCCAGTGCAAGCCGGTGGTGCTGGACCGTTGCAATTCAATATTGATACGAGCGGTAAGCGGCACAGTGCCTTCAATGCCTACCTGGAGCCGGTGCTCTCATCACCGCTGCTGCGCATCGAAACCAATGTCACTGTTGAGTCGCTCATCTTCAATGATTCCGGCGCGGTGTGCGGTGTTGCGGTTTCCGATCAGGCTGGAGACCAACACCAGTTTCACTGCGATGGCGATGTCCTGCTGAGCTCAGGATGTCTCCGCTCACCGCAGTTGCTGCTCCAATCGGGCATTGGACCAGCCGATGACCTCAAGGCCGCCTCGCGGACTGTGGTTCATGAAGCTCCCGCGGTTGGCAAGAACCTGATGGACCACCTGCAGCTGCCGGTTGTGGTTCAGCTCAAGAAGCCCCTGCCTGAGCCTGAGATCCTCACCGGCAACGTGCTGTTTGTCGATCTCAATGGCAATAGTCCGTATGGCGCTCCTGACCTTCAGCTCAATTACACCCCTGCGTCGCCGCAGCCTCTGCAGCAATTTTTGCCTCCCTTTGGAGGACCGGTGATGATCTTCCTGCCGATTTTGGTGCAACCGCGCAGTGTCGGCTCAATCCGGCTTCAGCCCGATGGTGAGGTCGCGATCGATCCCGCGTACCTCTCTGATCCGGCCGACGTCGCGGTGTTTGTCAAGGCCCCTGCCTTGATCCGGCGTTTTACCGCATCAGCTGCGATGGCTGAGCTGGCAGGCGATGAGCTGGCTCCAGCTGGCCTCGATTCCGAGAGCTACATCCGGGCTGCTTCATCCACCCTCTGGCACCCGGTTGGGACCTGTTCCATGGGGCAGGATCCGCTTACCAGCGTTGTAGACGGCCACCTGCGCGTGCATGGCCTGAAGGGCTTGCGCATTTGTGATGCTTCGGTGACACCGCATGCAACAGCAGGCAACAATCATGTACCAACAATGGTTGTTGCTGAAATGGCGGCTAGCATTTTGTTGGAAGGTCACTGATTTTCACCGCCATGTCTGACACTGTCAACTCAGCTTTGCAGTTTTATACCGTTTACAATGAGAAACGGCTTGATCTGCTCGACACCATTCTTGGTCCAACATACGTGGGTCATGTGAATGCTCACGACATTGTGGGTGCCGAGTCGGCCAAAGGCTTCATTGGCGGTTTCCTTGACGGCATTCCCGATGCTTTTTACGACGTCAAAGAGACCCTTGAGAATGGTGATCGTGTGATTTGCCGTTGGCGTTGCACCGGCACCCAGACTGGCACCTTCTACGGGATGCCTCCCACCAATCGGCCGATTGATGTGAATGGGATCACGATCTTCCGCATCGAAGCGGGTAAGATCGCCGAGTTGTGGAATGTCTGGGACCAGTTCACCCTGGTTGAGCAGCTCAAAGCTGGATGATGACCTTGGTGGGGGGTGTACACACCCCCCACCTTTTTGGACCCACCTGCTGTCTTGTGTTCAGACAGCTTTCTGCGTTCAAGCAGCTTTCAAAGTAGAGGCCAGCTTGGCCACGCGCACGCCAAGCAGGCGACCGGTTTTGAGGTCACCTGCGCTTGGCTTGAACTCGGGTCCAAAGTTGACCTGGCTCATCACGCCGGTGCTGCTGCTCCCCCGGTTGGTGGCCTCATCCATGGCATCACCGCTAAACAGGCTATTGGGTGTATCGCTTCCCACCCAGATCATGCCGTGCTGGCACGATACGGTCACCAGGTAGCTGAGGGTTGATTGCTTGTCACCACTCAGTCCCAGGCTGGTGGTGAAGCCTGCGGCGAGTTTTGAATTCCATGTGCCGCTCATCCAACGAGAACTGGTGGCATCCAGAAAGCATTTCATCTGGCCGCTTACCATGCCCATGTATGTGGGGGAGCCAAGGATGATTGCATCAGCAGTATCAAGTTTGGCAAGAAAGGCATCGTCTTTGAATCGTCCCTCCTGGATTTGGCTGCCCATGATTTCCATCAGCTCAGCATCACCATGCTCGGATGCTCCCTCATGCACTGCATTCGCGAGCGCTTTGGTATTACCGCTTCCTGAATGGAAGACAATCTTAATGACAGCCATTGGATCGATGATGAATCACTACCAATTATGCCCGCTTGAGCTGTCAGCTTCACCCCTCTTGCCTCTTTGACATAAACTTGTGACACCGTTCAAATTCCCTTTCGGGGAATGCCGGATCACAAGACTCCTTGAGGTCTCCATGACTACACCTCTGCACCGTTATGTCGAGGCTTTCAACGCTCGTGACTTCGATCAGATGACGTCCGTTTTTGCCCCTGATCTGCACACCATTCATCCTGGTGAACCGGATGTTGATGTGGTGTCATCGGCCCCGTTCCTCGAGAGGATGAGGGCCCTCTGGCCCAGAGGGATTGTCTATGAGCTCAGACAGGTGATGACCGATGGCGATTGCAGCCAGGAGGCTCGTGTCTGGGGTGAACTGCTGGCTCTTCAAGCTGATGGGACTCCACTTGCCTCAGAGCTGGTTTTGTATCGCATCAGCGCAGGGCTGGTTGATCAGATCACGGTTTACAAGCAGATGCACCCAACACATTCGGCCTATCTGGCATCCACCCGTTGATCACCGTAGGGTTTGCGACCTCACCCAGCGGATGATGGCGCGATAACGCTCGACAGCGACGGCACGTGTGGCTGCGTCGAGACTACTCAACCATGCCTCGAGTGGGCCAGGCAGCCACTCGGCCCCCAACTGCATTTCAAAACCCAGCGGATCGTGGGTCACGCTGCGGATCGCACAAACCAGGCTCTGGGTGATTGAGCCGTTGTTGCTCAATTGCAACACCCCATAGGTGTAGGTAAAACCATCGTCTCCCCACGCTTTGATCGATTGAGCATATTCAAAGCCCCTGGCATCGGGGCCGCTCCAGTCGAGATCACCCAGGTAGATCAGATCCGTAGCGCCCCAGAATCCCTCTTCAGTGGGCGCAGCCAGTGTCGCTTCACGTCTGGCACGCTTGGAGGTCTCGGGCTCTTCGCTTGGCACCCATCGCGTTGGGTCAGATTCCTGCATTACATGTCTCCTATGCGGTCTCCTATCTTTGGGGGGGCGTCGTTGTGAAGCTCTGCTTCACTCTGATGCTGCAGTGATCAGTGCAGGCACTCAGTGTTTGTGTGATCCGTGCGCAGACGGATTTGTGTTCAATTCTTTGTAGCTGAAGAGCGAGACTCTGTAGGCATCCAGTGTTGGCTCGTAAGATATTCTCAATTTGGAGGGCACATTTTTAGTACCCACGGAGCTTTCAGGGATGTCAAGTGCTCTGTCATAGGGCTGCTTGCTGTTCAGCAGCGCTGTGCTGGCATACACCTCGTAGCCGATGGCATTGCCGTCGTAGGTGATGTAGAGGAAGTTGGCCAGGAAGGGGCCGCCTGCGAATTCTGGAGAGTTCTTGGGATCGGCTGCGTGGGCATGACCCTTGAGCGCATCTGTGTCCCAATGAAACCCGCTGCCCGGAAGCACCATGTAGCCAGCCGGAAGCTGGGATGCCGGTACGTTGGGTGCGTAGAAGAGATTGGCGTTTTGTCCGCCGGTTGGCTTCCTGAAGGGGAAGTGAATGTCGAACTGGGGTTTATCCCACACCTTCTCAGGCGCATGCCCGAATGGCAACCAGCTGATGTCGAGTTTGTCGATGTTGCTGAGTTCGACCACATTTCTGGGCATGTCCAGGGTCGTGACCATGGTGTCGTTCATCTGACCGTTGGGATTGCTGGCACTGGCCTGGCAGATCAGCCATTTGGCCCCTGTAGATGGTTTGTCGGTACCGCAATTCTGGGGGAGATTCCGGAGTACACCACTGCTCAGGAGAACCCCAATCTCCTGGATCGTTTTGGTGCTCGTCACAAAGGCATAGGCCTGGGCAGTCCCTGCGCCCAGTGTTGCAACGCTGCCGAAATTCAGCGAGCACTTGCTTGCTCCGCAACTCTCAAGCGGCTGCAGGGCTTTGCGCTGTGCGCCCATCGAGATGCTGTTGCCTTTCGATGCTGCGCTCTTCGTGGGTGCTCCTGCCTGTCCAGCCTGGGCAATGGTCAATGAGGCAGAACCGTGGTGCTGATGCTGACTGCGTGCGGTTTTCGCCTGGGCTGAGTCGTAGGACAGTGCCAAAAGCCCCAGTGTCAGAGCCATCAAGGCGTTATTTCTGACGTTGGTTCTGATGCTGGTTCCAGCTGCCGTCGTTCCGATGGCCTGTCCTTTGGCTGCAGTCATGGTCTGTTGAGCAACACCTTCTTCAACCATGGCTGCCATCCTGGGGAGTGGTTCATCGCTGAACAGCTCTTTGACAAAGCTTGACAATTTCTGTGTGCACGGCGCGTGGTTCGGATAGGGGCATTAGGGGCAGCCCTTTGCGTTCAGTCAAGGATTCGTCGCTGAGGTGCTTTGTCGCCTCCCTTCAGAATGCGATGCCAAGTGACACGGTAAACGTCGTGATATCCGCAAGATCCGTGCGCCCAAATGGTTGAGCGAGATATTGGATGCTCGGTTGGATAAACATCCAAGGCGTGATTTTCGCCGAATAGCCGATTTCGAAAATATACTGACTTCCGCTATTGTTGCAGCTCCCACCAGCTTTCAGTGTGCATGATGGGGAGAGAAGACTCCACGATTGCGCCCCTTGCGTTAAGTTCAACATCCCCACTCCCGCCATCAGTACGTCATTGTCTCTTCCCGGGAGCAACCCCTCATAGCCCAGGCCCAGGACATACGTGTTGCGAATCTGGTTGATGTACTCTGCAAAATATTGAGTTGTTTTGACAAAACCCGTAAGGCCTTGATTGTAGCTGCCTTTTTCTCGTAATAGCATTGACTCTAATGTCAGATAGAGGCCGGTGTTAAAGTTGTATTGCTTGGGTGCAAGCCCGGTTAATTGAAATGGATTTCCGTTGACATCAAGATAGTTGCTGAGCACTTGACCTGTGTGAAATTGCCAACCGATGTGAGCCAACCAAGGAAGACCAAAATCTATTTGATTTGCACTATAGGTACCACCTTTGAAGCTCAGCTGCATCACCCCTTCCAGTCCGTTGTTGTTATCCAGAAACCAGGTCAAGCCTTGGCGGTTGCCAATACCTCCGGTTGGGTCGTAGTACCCGGCTCCCACCTGAGCCAAGAACTCCATGTTGTCGTTGATGATCTGGTACCACTGAATCCCCAGCGGTGCGGTCGGATAGACAGGCCCGCGACCAGCATTGGGTGTTGTGCCGAAGCTCGCTGGCTCATCAAAGGTTGTGAAGTTAAACATCGCTGCCAGCATGGTGCGATTGAAGTTGATCCACGGATAAATGTTGCCTACGCGGACAAAGTTTTCCATCTTTTTTCCGTACCGTTGCTGATACCAGATCTCAAAAACACGAAAACCTTGGTATTGGAATGCTGAATTTCCCGTGCCGCCGTTGTAGCGAGAGGCGCCCGTGTCGTAGTAAAAATTGCTTTGTGCGGCCTGGGTGGCAAAGGGGGCCGCACTGTTGCCGAAGAGCCAGATGGGGCGGCTTTCTGGCCAGGCAAACGAAAAGTGAAGCTGCCCGCCTTTCCACTGTTTTTTAATCAGTTCTGAATAGAAATCGAGTCCGTATAGCTGAACATAATTTTGTTGGTCAAGGTAGTTTGGTGCTGGAGTTTTGACGGTGGGATCACTGGATAAGTTGCTTTGCAACACATTCAATTGATCGAAGCCCCAGCAGCCATAGAGTTTAATGCCAGCGTCGTGAAGCTTGGTTCTTAATTGATCCCAATTTCCCGTGAAAAAATCTCGCTTCCATATGTCCTTGTCAGTTTGTTGAGGCAACAAAACTTCCGGTCTAGAATAGGAATCGAGGCGCCGGTATGTGGTTGATGTTTTGAGATGTCTAATCGCATCACAGCGGATTGCCTCCGAAGGCTTAAAGCCCGGTTTTTGTGCCGGAATGCCAAACAGAGACTGGAAGGTTGGCTTTTGCTCCTGATTGCGTTGTTCCTGCTTCTCTTCGCGCAACAACTGATTCTGTTCAATGGTTGGTTGCGGAATTCTGATGCTTTCGCCAGCCAGCAGCTCTTGATCACTGCTCGTTGAGCTCCGGAATGGCAACTCTGGCTTCCAAGCAACTGCCCTGTTGTCTGGCTTCAGGTTGGGGGTGTCCTGGGCCACTGCCTGGCTGGCCGCTGACAGCAGCGTGATCAGTAACAAGGCTGTGGTCCTGCGCACCGCTCGTGTTCAAGTTTTCGGATCTTAGTGCCTTGTTCGCTTGATTTCCAGTCTGGCCATCGACCTTAAACCCCCCGCTCCGGTGCTGAGTTGGCACGGATCGAACCATTCAATTTGTTGTTTCAGGATGATGTCAGATTGTCTATCGTTAACATGACTATTTTGACATTTCAAGCATTTTCTGAATTGGTCTCAAGGCCTGGATTCGGATTGATTCCTCAAGTTCAATGGCTGGGCTCATGGTTTCTAGGCACTGCTGTATTTTCTCCAGCGTGTTCAGTCTCATGTAGGGGCAGGCATTGCAGCTGCAGCCATCGCTTCCAGGAACATCAAGGAAGCTTTTGTCAGGGACTTTCAGTCGCATCTGGTGAAGGATCCCTGGTTCGGTCAGAACAATGAAGCTTTCGGCTTTGCTTTGCTGCGCCCTCTGCAGCAGTTTGCTGGTGGATCCAATGTAATCCGCGTGTTCAAGAAGGTGAGGCATGCATTCTGGATGTGCCAGCACTTCGGCCTTGGGATGTTGTGATTTGAGACCCAGCAGAGCCTCTTCGCTGAAGCTCTCGTGAACGATGCAGCTCCCCGGCCATAAGGTCATCTCGCGACCGCTCTGTGCCTGCACCCAACGCCCAAGGTTTTGATCTGGAGCAAAGAGAATCGGTCGATTCTCGGGAAGTTGTTTGACCAGATCCGCCGCATTGCTGCTGGTGCAGATCAGGTCGCTCTGCGCTTTGATTGCCGCTGAACAGTTGATGTAGCTGACCACGATGTGGTCTGGATGTTGACTGCGGAAGCGTGCGAAGGCATCGGCAGGGCAGGCGTCAGCAAGGCTGCAGCCTGCCTCCAGATCAGGGATCAGCACCGTTTTGTCTGGGCTGAGGATCTTTGCCGTCTCGGCCATGAAATGGACACCGCAGAACACGATCACTTCGGCGTCTGTTGCCGCCGCTTTGCGGGAGAGTTCCAGCGAATCGCCGATGAAGTCGGCGATGTCTTGTACGGCGGGCTCCTGGTAGTAATGCGCCAATATCACGGCGTTGCGCTCCTGCCTGAGCTTTTCAATCGCCGCTCTGTGCTCGTCGTCAAGGCAGGCCGTTGAGCTCTGGGATGCCGCGAAGATCACGCTCCGACCCCTGGGCGAGGATGGGGCCACCCTAGGCATGGGCTGTTCCGCTGTCGCTTTGTTCTGCACCACTGCGCCTGGCGATCGCCGGTGACCTCCACGGGCAGTGGGATGAGCACGACCATGCCGTGCTCAGGATTCTCGCCCCCGATGCGCTTCTGCTGGTGGGTGATCTCAGCGACGGCGCGCCTCGCATCCCCGCCCAGTTGCGTCGCCTTGAACAGCAGCTGTTGCTGCCAACGGTCTGCATCCTCGGCAACCACGACACAGGCCGTGACCCCACCGGCCATGCGCTCCGACGGCAAATGGCGGCCCTTGGCCCGCTGGATTGCGGCTGGCAGCTGCGCCAGCTGGTGCCCTCCTCACATCGATCTCCTGGTCTTGCGGTCGTGGGTGCCAGACCCGGCTCCGCGGGTGGCGGTTTCCACCTGTCGCAGGCCTGTCTGTCGGTGTTTGGACCCCTCTCGCTGGAGCAATCAGCGGCGCGCATCGTTGCCGCAGCGGCGGCGGCCCCACCCGATTGTCCGCTGGTGCTGCTGGCCCACTGTGGTCCTGCGGGGCTGGGTAGCGAGCTGAGCGACCCCTGCGGACGGGATTGGAAACGTCCGGCCTGTGATTGGGGCGATCAGGATCTTGCCCTTGCCCTTGCCCGCATTCGCCAGGTACGCCCACTGCCGTTGGTGGTCTTTGGCCACATGCACCACCGTCTCAAGCGGGGAGCTGGTGAGCGCCGCAGCTTTGTGGTCGATCGCCAGGGCACGGCCTACCTCAACGCTGCCTGTGTACCCCGGCATCTGGTTGACGCGGCCGGCGTGGCACTGCGTCATTTCAGCTGGGTCGAACTCGACGCTGCGGGGCTGCTCCTGGCCGCCCACCGCTGGTATGGCCTTGATGGCCGACTCCACTACGAGGAGCGCCTGTTTGACCGGCCTGCGGTGGCGGCGGCGGCCACTGAGACGGCAGCTTTGGGATGCTGATCGTCGCTTGCATCAGCGCCCATGGCTACGGCCACGGTTCGCGCACAGCTTCTGTTCTGGCTGCTCTGGCACGGCGCCGTCCCGACTGGCGCCTCGTGCTCTCCACCGCCCTGCCGCGCAGCTTCCTTGATCTTGCGATGGGTGCGGTGCCGTTTGAGCACCGGTTCTGCCAGTGGGATGTGGGGGTGGTCCAGGCCGATGCCCTGGGCTCAGACCCCGACGCCACCCTGAAGGCCCTGGCCGACCTGGAGTGTTCGCTGCCGAGCCAGCTCGAGGCCGAAGCCCAATGGCTTCTCGAGCAGCGCTGCCCCCCAGCTGAACCGATCCTGGTGTTGGGGGATGTGCCGCCGGCAGCAGCAGGGTTGGCGCAACGGCTGGGCGCGCCCCTGGTGTGGCTGGCCAGTTTCGGCTGGGAGGCCATCTATGGGCCCATGGGTCAAGCCTTTGCCCCGTGGGCGCAGCAAGCCCTCGACGCATACCGCAGCGGGCAGCTGCTGATCCGCTGCCCGCTGGCGATGCCGATCGCCTGGGGCATTCCCGAGGTGAGCGTGGGGCTCACCGCCAGCACCCCGCGGCTGCAGGGAGCGGCGCTCAGGCAGCTCAGGGATCAGCTGCAGTTGCCAGCCGATCGTGAGCGCTGCGTGCTGATCAGCTTTGGCGGCATGGGCCTGGATCTGGCGGCGGCCCCCCTGCCGCGCTGGCCCGAGCAGGTGTTCATCGGCCCCGATGCGGCCATGGCGGCCCACGCCAACGGCCGCGTGCTGCCGGAGGGCCTGCGCCCCCTCGATCTGATGCCGCTCTGCAGCCGACTGATCACCAAGCCGGGCTACAGCAGCTTCTGCGAAGCGATGAGCCAGGGTCTGGGCATCCACCTGGTGGCCCGTGAGGGCTTTGCTGAGGCGGCCGTGCTGCAGCGTGATCTTGAGAACCATGGCCTGCACCGTCTGCTCAGTCGCGAGGCCTTTGCCCGCGGTGATTGGCAGTTGGATCAGCCCTTGCTGGCACCGCGGCTCGGGCCCCTGCCGGGTGGGGGCAGCGACCAGGCGGCGGCGGCGATTGAAGCCGCCGCTTGCGGCGTTTGAGCCGCGTCCTGGTGCGCAAGGGGTTGCCGGATTGCGTTCGCTGCGGCACATTGGCGCGACCTTTGCTTCCCAGCCCAGGCTCAAGAGCCGCCGTTGTCGTTTGCCTGACTGGTTTTGCGTTCAGCCTTTCATCGCCGTTGGCCCACCGCCCTGCTCCTGGCAGGCCTGACCAGCGGTCTTCCGGCCCTGGCGGCCCCGGCCCCCGCCGCCGCCCAGGAGGCCCCAGTGGAGCATTCGCTTCAGCCCCTCTCGGCCCTGGCGATGCTGGAGGCATTGCCCCAGGCCCAGCGCATCTTTGCGATCACCCCCGAGCGCCGCGCCCTGCTCAACACGATCCGCTATGCCGAAGGCACCTGGGCCCAGGGCAGCGACCTGGGTTACCGCATCCTTTTTGGCGGCAGCGTGATCGATTCGCTCGAGCGCCATCCCAACCGGGTGATGCGCAGCGCCCGCTATGCCAGCGCCGCGGCCGGGGCCTACCAGTTCATGCCGTTCACCTGGGCGATGGCGGCCCGGGCCCTGGGGCTGCCGGCCTTCCACCCCGAACTTCAGGACCAGGCGGCCCTGTTTCTGGTGCAGCGCCGCGGTGCCCTGCAGTTGGCCGACCGCGGGGAGCTGACGCCCCATCTGGTGGCCAAGCTGGCACCCGAATGGGCCTCGTTCCCCACCCTGCGCGGCCACAGCTTCTATGGCCAACCAGTGAAGCGCTTCGCCGATCTCAAGCGTTTCTATGACGAGAACCTGGTGCGGCTGCGGGCAGCTCTGGGCCCCGCTGAGCCGGCCCAACCGGCCTGCGAACCGGCAAGCTCTCTGCGCTGCCGCCTCGAAGCCCTCGACAGGCTGGGGCCGCGCAGCCGGGCTGGCGTCTGATCAGCTCTCGCCCTGCTTGAGCCTTGCCTTGCCCACGGTGTTCTGGGCGATCAGGTAAGCCGCCACAATGGCCCCCGCAAAGCCCAGGGCATTGCGGGCCAGGGGCAGCAGGTCGGGGGTGCGGGTGACGATCGGCGCCACACCGAAGATGCCGAACAGAATCACCCACAGGGGGCTCAGCAGCAGCACCCAGGCCCACTCGACCGTGCGGCCCTCTTTGCGCGGATAGGCGGCAAAGCCCACGATCAGGCCGCCCAGGATCGAGGTGCCCAGGGTCAGCACCCACTGCTCGGTGGGCAGGCCCGGCACCACCTGGCAGCCGCCGATCTCGAGGCAGCCCTTGACCGTGTGCAGGGCGTCGACGATGGCGGCGTTCTGGCCGTTGTCGCGCACGTAGTACTGGTTGCCGAAGCGGGGCTGCAGCTCCACCCAGAGGGTGCGCGGCATCAGCGCGAACAGGGCATCGCCCACATTGAAGTTGAGCAGGTTGCCGCCGCGTTCATCGGCGATCAGCAGCAGCGAGCGCTCATCAAGGTGCCAGAAGTCCTTGACCGCCAGCCCGGGGGTGCGGTCGTACTGGGTCAGCACCCTCAGCTTCCAGCCGCTGACGTGCTCAAAATCCTCAAGCTCGGCCTCGAGAGCGTGCAGTTGGGGCTCCGGCAGGATCTTGGCCAAGTCGATAACCGGCGTGGGGTGATCGGGCAACAGGTCGGGGTTGTCGTAGGCCCAGGCCGGCGCGGCTCCCAGCGCCAGGCCGAGGCCAAGGCTGCTGGCCAGGACCACCACCAGCGCTGCCAACACCGAACACACGCGCCGCATCAAGCCGCCTTCAGGGAAGATGCATTCTCACCGAAGCCAGCGCCACGCCGTGAGCGAGGCCACCAACGCTGCTGCCGAGGCGCCGCATCGGCCCTGCCCCCCCTGGCTGGCCGCGCGTCTGCGCCAGGCGGGCGGTGGAGTGCGCTTTGGCCAGTACATGGACTGGGCCCTGCATGACCCTGACCATGGCGCCTACGGCAGTGGCCGCCTGCGGGTGGGCCCGCGGGGCGACTTCGCCACCTCCCCCTCGCTCAGTTCCGACTTTGCCGCCCTGCTCGCCCCCCAGCTGGCCCAGTGGCTGCAGCAGCTGGCCGACGCCGTGCCCCCTGGGGCGCCCCTCAGCCTGATCGAGGCCGGCCCGGGGGAGGGCGATCTGGCTGCCGACCTGGCGGCCGAGCTGGTGGCGCACTGGCCTGAGCTGGCCCTGCAGCTCGAGCTGGTGCTGATCGAGCCCAACGCCGGCATGGCGGCGCGCCAACGCCAACGCCTGAAGGGTTGCCCGCTGCCCGCGCGCTGGTGCAGCGTTGAGGCCCTGGCCCAATCCCCCCTGCAGGGGGTGTTGCTGGCCCACGAAGTGCTCGATGCGCTGCCGGTGGAGCGGGTGATCTGGGACGGGGTGCAGTGGCGCCCGCAGTGGGTCGTCCTCCAGGAGGGCGCGCCGCCGGGGCCCTCGCTGCGGCTGGCAGCGGGCGAGCCCCTGGATCCGCAGGGTGATGCGGCCCTGCTGAACCAACTGCAGCGGCGCGGCCTGCTTGCCGCCGGGGGCTCCACAGCCCCCGCAACCGCCCTGCCGCCGGGGTGGACCACCGAACTGCACACGGCAACGCAGCCGTGGCTGGCTGCAGCGGCACAGGCGCTGCAGTGCGGGGTGCTGCTGGTGATCGACTACGCCCTGGAAGCCCACCGCTACAACGCCCCGGCCCGCTCTCAGGGCACCCTGATGGCCTACCGCGACCAGCGGGCCAGTGGTGATCCATTGCTGGAGCCGGGGGCCTGGGACCTGACGGCCCATCTGTGCCTCGAGTGCCTCGATGCCGATGCCAGTGCGGCCGGTTGGTTGCCGGCCGGCCAGTGCCGTCAGGGCCAGGCCTTGCTGGCTCTGGGGCTGGCCCAACGCTTGCATGGGCTGCAGCAGCTGCCTTGCGATCAGCTTTCGGCTGCCCTGGCAGCCCGCGAGGCCCTGTTGCGCCTGGTGGATCCGGCTGGGCTGGGCGAATTTCGCTGGATCGTCTACCGGCGGGGATCCAAGTCGACTGGCCCTGTGCCGTTGTGCCTGGGTGAACCTCTGCTGGGTTGATTGGGGTAGCAGACTTCTGCGACAGACAACGACGGTTGGCTGATCACCAAGCCCAGATGTGGAGAATTCGTGGGTCAGCGTTAGCACTTGTCATCCCATGCCTTTGTCTCAGCGTCTGCAACGACTGGCCAGACACGTCGAGTGCTCCAGGGCACCGGTCATCCTGCTGCCGATCATTCTGACGTCGCTGATGGCTGCCCCCTATCCAATGCTGCGATCAGCTGGTATCGCTCAGGACAACATCCTATGGATGATGCAGCTGCATTCGGGAAACGTTTTTAATCTCATTCTCAAGCCCATTGATCCATTCCCGGTTGGTCTCAGCACTCTGGTGCTTGCGCTCACGGGCCTGTTGATGATTCTGAGGGCAGCTCGCCGACTGACTGCGCCATTGGTCAGTTAGCACGATCCTTGCTTGTCAATGGGCCATGGTGAGGCGATGATTGACGTTCCTCAATCGGGCATCAGTTCGCCGATGGCATCCCCTTTGCCAGCTGAACTCTTGCGTGCGCGGCTGACGAGCGGCAATGGCAGGCTGTTGGTGATTGTCGCCACCATGCTTGTGTGGTTGATGGATTTGCTGCTGGCGAAGCATCTTGAGCGCAACCAGGGAATTGCCCCTGATTTGCATGGCATCATCACGAGCATCGAGCGCCTAGGAACGCTGTTGTTCGTCGTGGTCACTCTTGGCCTGGTGGTATCGCTCTACCGAGGTGGCCGTCGCCAGTTGTTTGGCTGGGGTTTGCTGTACCTGTCGTTTTCTGTGATTCAGCTGATCGGGGATGTGATGGCGATGATCATGACCGCCGGTCACCATCAGGGTCTCGGTCTGGCTGGCTTGTGGGATGTGGCCGCGGTTTATGCGCAGAGGGTGCTGGTGTTTATGTTGATCTACATCTTTCTGGATGTCAGCACCCCCGGTGGAATCTTTGTGTGGCCTGCACGCAAAGGTGAGGTGCCCCCCACTCCCCACATCATCGATTACATGTTCATCCCGCTGAATGTCAATTCAACCTATGGGCCCACCAGTGAGGCGCTGATTTCCAGGCCTGCGAAGATGGTGATGGCCCTGCAGGTGTTGCTGGCGATCCTGATGCTCACCGTGTTGATCGCCGGGGCGGTCAGTTCGTTCAACTGAATCGACAGCCCTTCGGCCATCCCAAGCAGTGGCGTGTCTGTCTGGATGAAGATCAAGCTTCTGCCAGCCAGCCCTCCAGGCTGCGGGCTGGCTGTTGGCTTGAGCTGGTGATCTCGATGATGCGGCCGATCGCCTGGGCCGTGGCCAGGGCATCCAGGCAGACCCACGCCACCAGCCGCCGTGGAATGCTGTCGCTCTCCTGGGTGTCGGGGCCGCTGTAGACGATGCCCTCGCGCTCGGCGCGGCTGTCGTCTTCGCTGAGACCGCCTGGCCGCACGATCGTCCAGTCGAGCCCGCTGCGCTCAAGCCATTGCTCGCCCAGGCGCTTCCACACCAGGATCAGGCCAAACAGGTTGAGCTGGTGCAGCCAGCGGCCGGCGCACAGCGAGCTCACCAGCACCACCCGCTTGACGCCGGCACTGTGGCAGGCGGCGATCTGTTCGCGGATCGCCAGGGCATCCACCTTGAGAGGGCCGGCCAGGTCGATCGAGGGCCGCGCCCCGGTGGCGATCACCAGGGCCTCGCAGCCGTCCAGGGCCTGGACCAGGGCGGCGCGATCGCACAGTTCCAGGCGCATCACCTCCAGACCCGGGCGTCCTTCGAGTTCGGCGGGCAGCTGGGAGCCCGGCCGCAGGATGGCGCGCACGCTCTGGCCGCGCCGCAGCGCTTCATCGGCAAGACGCCAGCCGGTTTTGCCCGAGGCGCCGGTGATCGCCAATGTCATGGTGCGTGGAGCGTCTGCTGGCTGATTGTGGCGAGCGACGGCGCCCCAGCGTTGCGCCAGGCTGGCAGCGACACAGAGCATTTCCATGCCGGAGATCGATCAGGCCCGCTGGCAGCAGCACTGGCAGCAGCGCTGGTATCCGGTGGCCTACCTCGAGGATCTCGACCGGCGCCGGCCCCAGGCCTTCACGCTGCTGGGCGAAGACCTGGTGCTGTGGTGGGACGCGGCCAGCGGCCAGTGGTGCGCCTTTGCCGATGCCTGCCCGCATCGCCTGGTGCCCCTGAGCGATGGTCGCCTCAACGCCCGCGGCGAGCTGGAGTGCCCGTATCACGGTTGGAGCTTTGCCGCTGACGGGACCTGCACCACGATTCCCCAGGCCACCGCTGAGCAGCAGCGTGTGGCCTGCAGCAGTGGCCGTGCCCATTGCCGCACCCATGCCACCGCCGTGGCCCAGGGGCTGTTGTTCGTGTTTGCCGGTGATCCTGAGCTGGCCCCCTTGGTGGCGCTGCCCGTGGTGCCAGCGCTCGAGGAGCCCGGCTGGCTCGTGCAGGGCACCTTCCGTGATCTGCCGATGGATGCGCTCACCCTGCTGGAGAACGTGCTCGATGTGAGCCATGTGCCCTTCACCCACCACCGCACCGTGGGCCGCCGCGACAACGCGGCACCGGTGGAGGCCGAGCTCACGGGCTTCGGGGCCGAGGGGTTCACCGCCACCTGGGCCGAGGGGCCACGCCGTGGGCGACTGGGCAGCCAGTTCACCACCTTCACGGCCCCCTGCCTGATGTGGCACGACCTCACCGCCAAGGGGTTCGGTCGCATCCTGACCGTGGTCTACGCCACCCCCATTCGCCCCGGCGAGTGCCGCCTGTTCGCCCGCTTTCCGTTTCAGTTCAGTTCGCCCTTGCCGAAGCTGCTGGTGGGCCTGCGGCCCCGCTGGCTGCAACACCTGGGCAACCACGTGGTGCTCGACGACGATCAGATCTTTTTGCACTGGCAGGAGCGGGCCCTGGCGGCGCGCGGCGGGGCCGAGCGCTTTGAGCAGGCTTGCTACCTGCCCACCGGCTCCGATCTCTACGTGCGCCAGCTCTACCGCTGGGTGCGCGAGCTGGGCGGCACACCCTTTCCGGGTCAGCCGTTGCCGCCCCGGCAACTCAGCGAGCCGCTGCTGGAGCGCTGGAACGCCCACACCCGGCACTGCCGAGCCTGCTCGGGGGCATTGCGCCGCATTCGCCGTGGGCGCGGGGTGCTGATCGTGGCCCTGGCGGCCGAGCTGGTGCTGACCGCTCTGCCGCTACCGCTGATGCCTGTGAAGCTGGGCTTGCTGCTGCTGCTGATCGCCGGCGGCCTGGCGTTGCGCCAGCTCAACCGCTGGGAGCGGCAGTTGCTGCAGGGCGACGGCAACCCGCCCCGAAACAGGCTGGCTTAGGTTTGATGTTTAGAGGAGACGGCTTTAGGCATGGCATCCCAGCGCCTCAAGGTGGTTGTTGAGCGCCATTCCGATGGCTATGTGGCTTACCCCCTCGGGATCAAGGGCGTCGTCGTTGGGCAGGGAGACTCCTACGAAGAGGCGCTGGAGGATGTGCGCTCAGCGATCGCTTTCCACAGGGAGACATTCGGTCCTGATGCTTTTCAACAGGATGACCCTGTATGGGAGGTCTTCCTGGCCGAGACCGTTCTGGCTGGCTGATGCCGAAATTTCCGGTTGATGCACCCGCTTGATCGCGTTTTAAAGGCGCTTCAGACGCTCGGTTTTGAACTGGTCCGTGAAGGGAACCACATCGCCATGACCAGGGCTAATCCAGATGGCACAAGGACACCTCTCACGATGCCCAATCATCGTTTGATCAAAGGATCAATCCTTCGGCTCATCCTCAGGCAATCGGACATCAGCAGAGAAGATTTTCTTGCTGCCTATCTGGAGAGCTGAGCCATCACCTCGGTGATGGTTGCGGCTTCCACATCGTCACGGATCACCACCGAACCGATGCCGGTGGGTAGCACGAAGCGCACCTTGCCGTCGCGCACCTTCTTGTCGCCCTGCAGGCACTCCAGCACGGCGGAGGGCTCCAGGTTGGGCATGGTCAGCGGCAAGCCAGCGGCCCGCACCATGGCCCGCTGGCGGCGCTGCTCGCCAACGCCCCAGAGGGTCATGGCGCAGGCGATCTCGCCGGCGGCCAGCATCCCCAACCCCACGGCTTCGCCGTGTAAGTAGGTGCCGTAGCCGCAAAGGGTCTCGACCACATGGCCGAGGGTGTGGCCGTAGTTGAGGATCGCCCTTAGACCGCCTTCGCGCTCATCGGCGGCCACCACCCGGGCCTTGGCGGCGGCGGAGCGCTCGAGCACACGCTGCAGCAACTCCGGTCCCAGAGTTGCCTCGCTGGCCAGGCCGCTGTGCGGGTCGCGGGCAGCCGCAGCCTCGAGTTCAGCAAACAGGGGAGCATCACCGATCACCCCGTACTTGATCACTTCGGCCATGCCGGCGCGGAATTCCCGCTCCGGCAGTGAGGCCAGCACCGTTGGGTCGATCAGCACCAGCCGCGGCTGGTGAAAGGCGCCGATCAGGTTCTTGCCACCGGGGTGGTTGACGCCGGTCTTGCCGCCGATGGCCGCATCGACCATGGCCAACAGGGTGGTGGGCACCTGCACCACGGCGATGCCCCGCAGCCAGGTGGCGGCCGCAAAGCCAGCCATGTCGCCCACCACACCGCCGCCGAGGGCGACGATCAACGAGCCACGCTCGAGCTTGCGCTCAAAGGCGGCGTCGTGGATCAGTGCCACGGTGGCCTGTGTCTTCTGGTCTTCGCCCGCCTCGATCACCAGGACGTTGGCGTCAAAACCGGCCCGCTTGAGGCTGGCCAGGGCTGCGGCTCCGTAGTACTCACTGACCACGGGGTTGGTCACCACCAGCACCTTGGTGCCCGCATTGAACCCCCGAGCAGCGACCTGCTCGCCCAGCTGCGCCAGGGCACCACGGCCGAATACCACGGGATAGGGGTTGGCGCTCAGCGCCACCTCGATCGTGCGCAGGGCGGTGGACGGCGTGGGCATCGGCAGTCGCGGGCTGCGCCGAGGCTACGGCGGCTGCCGGCTGATCCATAGGCTGAGCGTCCCGGTTGCCCGCTGAGACCATGGATGCCGAGCGCCTGCGGGCCCTGTTCACCAAGGCCTACGGCCAGCGCGGCCCCAGCGAGGCCCAGTGGCGGGAGTTGTATGCCCCCGACGTGCATTTTCAGGACCCCACCCAGGAGCACCACGGGCTGGACGCCTACATCAAGGCCCAGGAAGGGCTGCTGAAGCGCTGCGACGACACCTATCTGCTGCCGGGTGCCCTGGTCATCGAGGGCCAGGCGGCCTTCGTCGAATGGGAGATGGGCCTGAAGATCAAGGGCATCACCTTTGTGTACCCCGGGGTGACGCGGCTGCGTTTCAGCGACGCCGGCCTGATCGTCGAGCACCGCGATTACTTTGATTTTGTGGGCCCCACTTTCGGCCCGGTGCCGCTGCTGGGCGGTTTCGTGCGCTGGCTCTACGGCCGGTTTGTGGGCTGATTCAGGGCAAGGTGATTCAGGGCAACGTGAAGCCCGACTGCAGGTGCTTGAGGTCGAGCATCACCCAGGTCACCCAGATCACCAGAGCCAGCACACCGCTCGCCGCGGCAAAGCGCCCCAGGGTGCGCACCACCACGGTGGTGAAGCTGATCTCTTTCACGGGAACTCCTGGGTTGAGACCCCATCATGCTGGGGCCGGGCGTCGACGCTGCAGCAGCCGCTGCCATGGCTGTGTCGCCACGGTGGGTTCGATGATGGGTGCTGCTGAGTCATGTGTTGGTGATGAAGTTGCCCGAGGGTTGGCGCGTCTGGCTGCTGGTGATCGGCCTCAATGTGATGGCAGCCGCGCTGTGGTTCGTGGATCGTGGTGTCGAGCGACCGGAGCCCGGCGGCAGCCTCTGGCAGCTGATCCGTTCGCTCGGTTCCGGAGGCTGAGCGGTATGCCGACTCTGCAGCAGCCAGCCCTGGTGGCCCCGCTGACGCTGTTGTACGACGGCGGTTGTCCGCTCTGTCTGCGCGAGGTGCGCATGTTGCGCGGTCGCGATCAACGGCTTCATCCCCAGGCGCCGCGCCTGGTCTTTGTGGACATCGACGCCCCCGACTACGACCCCAAGGCCCATGGCGGCATCAGCTACCGCGAGGCCATGGGGCGCATCCACGGGCTGTGCAGCGATGGCACGGTGCTGCGCGATGTGGCGGTGTTTCGCGAGGCCTACCGGCTCGTGGGTCTGGGCTGCCTCTATGCCCCCACCGCCTGGCCCCCGTTGCGGCCCGTGGTCGACGGGGTCTATGGCCTCTGGGCCCGCTGGCGGCTGCGGATCACAGGGCGTCCCGACCTGGATCGGCTGTGCGCCTGCCGCGTTCCCACTGAGGGTTGATGACGGCAGCGGCGCGTCTGATCAACGGCCCCCAGGAGGCTCCAGCCACTGTGCTGCTGGCCCACGGTGCCGGTGCGCCGATGGACAGCCCGTTCATGGCGGCGATCGCCACGGGCCTGGCCGCCGGCGGCTGGCGGGTGGTGCGCTTCGAGTTTCCGTACATGGTCCAGCGGCGTGTCGATGGCCGTCAGCGGCCCCCTGATCGCCTGCCGAAACTGCTGGATGTATTTCGCGCTCAGGTGGCACTCGAAATCGATGCACAGGTGTACATCGGTGGTAAGTCCATGGGCGGGCGCATCGCTTCACTGCTGGCTGCTGAGCTGGGGCCTGATTCCTCTGCGGGCTCAGGCATACGTGGTTGCCTGTGCCTGGGCTACCCGTTCCATCCGCCGGGCAAACCTGAGCAGCTGCGCACCGACCATCTGGCCACGCTGAGCACCCCGACCTTGATCCTGCAGGGTGAGCGCGATGCGTTTGGCAAACGCCATGAGGTTGAGGGCTACACCCTTTCCAGCGCCATCGAGCTGCGCTGGATCCCCGCCGGGGACCACAGCTTCAAGCCCAGCCGCAGCTCGGGGTTGACCCAAGACGCCAACTGGGAGGTGGCGGTGCAGGCCTGCGATCAGTTTCTGCGGCAGCAGCTGCAGGGCACGGGCGCCCGCTCCGATCAGGAGCACAGGACGGCCAGCAGCCCTGCGCCGTAGCGGGCGAGCTTGGCTGCCCCGATGCCGCTGATGTGGCCGAGGGCCTCCACATCCTGGGGCCTGCGGGCCGCCAGATCCATCAGGGTGCGGTCGTGAAACACGACGTAGGGCGGCACCCCCTGGGCGCGGGCCTGCTCGCGGCGCCAGTCCTTGAGTGCCGACAGCAGGCTCTCATCGACGTCCAGCTCGCCATCGAGCCCGGCCCTGGCCCCGCCAGCCCGTGATGGGGCCTGGCCAGAGCGCCGCCGGCTCTGCTGTTGGGGCGGCGGCAACGGCAGCTCCAGCACTGTTTCGCCCCGTAGCAGCGGCCGCACCAGCTCCTGGGGGCCCAGCTGCAGGCCGCCCTTGCCATCCGGCACCGGTTGCAGGTAGCCGAGCCCGGTGAGTTGACGCACGAGGGTGCGCCATTGGCTGCGGTCGAGCTCGCGGCCGATGCCGTGCACACTCAGCTGGTCGTGCCCCAGCTGACGGATGCGCTCGGAGCCGCCCCCCAGCAGCACATCGACCACCTGGGCGGCGCCAAAGCGGGCGCCCGTGCGCACCACGGCCGAGAGCAGCTTCTGGGCCGGCACCGTCAGGTCGGCCAGGGCCTTGGGCTCCAGGCAACCGTCACAGTTGCCGCAGGGTGTGGCCAGCGCTTCGCCGAAGTGGCGCAGCAACACCTGCCGGCGGCAGCCGGCGGCCTCGCTGTAGGCGATCAGGGCCTCGAGCTTGCCGTGCTCGATGCGCTTTTGCTCCTCAGGGGCGCCCGACGCGTCGATGAAGCGGCGCAGCTGGGGGATGTCGCCCGGGCCATGCAGCATCCAGGCCACGGCCGGCAGACCGTCGCGGCCGGCGCGACCCGTCTCCTGGTAGTAGGCCTCCAGGCTCTTGGGCAGATCGACGTGGGCCACAAAGCGCACATCGGGTTTGTCGATGCCCATGCCGAAGGCAATGGTCGCCACCACCACGACGGCAGCCTCGTTGCGAAAGCGCTGCAGGGCGGCGCTCCGCTGTTCGCTGCTGTGCCCAGCGTGATAGGCCACAGCATCAAAGCCCGCCTGCCGCAGTTTGGCGGCGATGGCATCGACGCGGCTGCGGGAGCGGGCGTAGACGATCCCCGCCTCACCCTGATGCTCGTTAAGGAAATCCAGCAACTGCTGCTGCGGCGACTGTTTGGCCCGCAGCAGGTAGGTGATGTTGGGGCGATCGAAGCTGGCCAGAAACACCGGGCCGTTCTCGAGCCGCAGGCGCTCGATGATCTCGGCGCGGGTGCGCGGATCGGCCGTGGCGGTGAGCGCCAAGCGCGGCACCGACGGGAACCGCTCGGCCAGCACCCCCAGGGCGATGTATTCGGGTCTGAAGTCGTGGCCCCACTGGGAGACGCAGTGGGCCTCATCGATCGCGAACAGACTGATGGCTGGGCCCCCAGATCCGCCGCCCGCCCCAGCTGTCAGGGCTGCCAGGGTTGCCAGCTGATCGAGCAGATCGCCGCCCAGCAGCCGCTCGGGCGACACATACAGCAGATCCAGCTCTCCGGCCTGCAGTGTTCGCCAGATGGCGCTGGCCTCAGCCGGGTCGAGGCCCGAATGCAGTGCCGCCGACGCCACCCCCAGCTGCTGCAGCGCCTCGACCTGGTCCTGCATCAGCGCGATCAGCGGTGAGACCACCACCGCCAGCCCGGGCCTGCACAGGGCCGGCACCTGGTAGCACAGGGATTTGCCGCCCCCGGTGGGCATCAGCACCAGAGCCGAGCCGCCGCCCAGCACATGGCGCACGATCGCCTCCTGGGGCCCGCGGAAGGCGCTGTAGCCCCACACCTGCCGCAGCACCTGCAGGGGATCGGCGCGCTCAAAGCGGGTCTCTGGAGCCAAGCGCCGGCAGCGGGTGGATCAGCGCCCCACAATGGCGCCACGACCGCCTGCCGTGATGTCTGCCCCTGCGAATCGCACCGCTGCGGCCTGGGCGTTTCTGGCGCCGGCGCTGCTGTTGCTCGCGCTTTCGGTGCTGATCCCGGCCCTGATGGCCCTGGTGATGGCCTTCACCCAGGCCGGCCTCGACGTGAGCGAACCGCTGCGCTTCGTGGGTCTGGCCAATTTCAGGCGCCTGCTGGCCGACCCGATGGTGGTGCGGGTGGCCACCACCACGGCCCTCTATCTGGTGGGCATCGTGCCGCCGGTGGTGCTGGGTTCGCTGGCGCTGGCGGTGCTGGTCAACCGCCAGCTGCCGGGCATGCACTGGTTTCGCGGCGCCTTGTACACCCCTGTGCTGGTCTCGATCGTGGTGGCGGCGATCGCCTTTCGCTGGCTCTATGCCGAAAACGGTTTGATCAACGGTTGGCTGACGGCCTGGCTGGGCGACCGTTTCAGTCCGATCGCCTTTCTCAGCTCGCCCCAGCTGGCCCTGCCCGCGGTGATGCTGGTGACCCTGTGGAAGGGTCTTGGCTACTACATGGTGATCTTTCTGGCGGGGCTGCAGGGCATTTCGCCGGAGCTGTACGAAGCCGCCTCCCTCGATGGCAGTGAGGGCTGGCGCAAACACCTCGACATCACCCTGCCGTTGCTAAGCCCCTACGTGACTCTGGTGGCTGTGATCTCGGCCATTGCCGCCACCAAGGTGTTTGAGGAGGTGTATCTGATGACCCAGGGGGGGCCTTCAGATGCTACCCGCACGATTGTGTATTACGTCTACGACCAGGCCTTCGCCGAGCTTGAGATCAGCTACGCCTGCACCGTGGGCCTGGCCCTGTTTCTGGCCGTGTTGCTGTTGAGCCTGGTGCGCTATGCCTTTGCCGGCGATCGCGGACTCACCTGAGCCACACGCGCCGCAACTGGCACAGTGGGGGATTGGCGCCCAGTTTGCAGGTGTTGCTCGATTCCATCGGCATCGTTGGTGGTGGTCAGCTGGCTTTGATGCTGGCCGAGGAGGCTCCGGCCCTGGGTGTGGCCCTGCATGTGCAGACCCCCAACGCCAACGACCCGGCGGCGCCCCTGGCCAGCAGCCTGGAGCTGGCGGCCCTCGATGACCTCCAGGCCACCCGCCGGTTGTCCCGGCGCTGCGCCGCCATCAGCTTCGAGAACGAGTGGCTCGATCTGGCGGCTCTGGAAGAGCTGGCGGCAGAGGGTGTTCAGTTTGTGCCCGAGCTCAGCTGCCTCGAGCAGCTGGTGAGCAAGCGGCGGCAGCGTGAGTTGCTCAACCGGCTCGATCTGCCGGCACCCCGATGGTGCGGCCTCGAGGCGGTGCTGCAGCCGCGCCGCAGCAAGTGCGATGGATCGTCCGAGTCGGAGCGTCGCTCTGACGAGGGCGAGCGCGATGAGCCCTCCGCGCCCGTGCCCCAACTGCCTGAAGGCCTGGCCTTCCCGGTGATGGCCAAGGCGGCCACCGGTGGCTACGACGGCAAGGGCACTCGGGTGCTCCACCAGAAGGCCGATCTCGAGGCCCTGCTGGCGGCTGTTGACCCGCACGACTGGATCCTGGAAGAGCTGGTCGCCTTTGAGCTGGAGCTGGCCCAGCTCGCCTGCCGCGACCGCCAGGGCCGGGTGCAGTGCTACCCGCTGGTGCAGACCCATCAGCACCAGCACGTGTGTGACTGGGTGCTGGCGCCCGCGCCGGTGCCCCATGCGGTGCAGGCCCAGGCGCGCAACCTGGCGGCCTCGTTGCTCACCGCCATCGGCTACGTGGGCATGGTGTCGCTGGAGCTCTTCTATGGGCGGGCCGGTCTGCAGGTTAATGAGATCGCCCCGCGCACCCACAACGCCGGCCATTTCTCGATCGAAGCCTGCCACACTAGTCAGTTTGCCCAGCACCTGCGGATCGTGGCCGGTTTGCCGATGGGCGATGCGGCCCTGAAGCTGCCCGGCGCCCTGATGGTCAATCTGCTGGGCTTTGACGCCGCCGCCTTTGACGACGGCACAGGCGCCACCACGGGCGACTACCTCGGCCAGCGGCAGGCGCTTGCCGACCTGCCAGGTGCAGCGCTGCACTGGTACGGCAAGCAGGGCGGAGGCCTGGGCCGCAAGCTCGGTCACCTCACCCTCACCCTGGAATCCCCAGACCCCCAGGCCCGCGTGGCCGAGGCGATGCAGAAGCTTGAGCAGGTGCGGCAGATCTGGCCGCTACCTCAGGCCCGCTGAAGCGCTTACAGTCTAGGTGGACTGCCGTGTTGGTGACTGCCTTTCACAGTTTTCTGATCTGACTCCCTTTTCGACATGGGGGGTCTGCAGCGGAAGCAACGTAAGCCGGCCTTGCAGCCGGAAACGGCGCCCCGCCCTTGACCCCCCTTCTGGTTCCACCAGGTCGAACACTGGGGCAAGACGGCACAGCGGTCCACCCTCTTCAACCCAGCTTCAAGCAACCCAGCCTCAGCGCACCTCGATCAGTTCAGCGGCGGGGTAAAGCACCTTGGCCAGCTGGGCGTACTTGTCATCAGCGGCCCGGTACCCGGCGGCGCACACCACCCAGCTGCGGTAGGGCGAATCGTCCAGTCCCAGCAGCCGGTCGTAGGCGGAGGGGTCAAAGCCCTCGATCGGGCAGATGTCCACCTCCAGCAACGCCGCGGCGGTCATGAAGGTGCCCAGGGCGATGTAGACCTGGCGGCCGATCCATTCGGCGATCGCCTGGGCGGGCACCTGCTCGTGCTCGACCAGATTGCGGCGCATCAGGTCGGCGTAGAAGGCGAGCTGGTCGGCCTCCAGATGGCGGGCCTGGCAGGTTGCCGCGATCAGGCGGTCCAGGTCGGCCTGCTCGATGCTGCGGCGCCCCAGGAACACCACCAGCTCCGAGCAGTCGGTGATCTGGCTCTGATCCCAGGAGTGGGGCCGCAGCTGCCGGCGCAGCTCCGGGTCACGCACCTGCAGAAACTTCCACGGCTGCAGGCCGTAGCTCGACGGGCTCAGCACCAGGCTCTGCTGCAGCGCGTCTCAGGTGGCCTCCGGGATCGTGCGGCCCGCCTCGAAGGCCTTGGTGGCATAACGCCAGCGCAGGGCCTGCTCCAGCGTGTGCGGGGTGGTCGGCATCGGGCTCAGATGGTCAAACCAGGATTGTGAAGCAGGCTCAGCGTCGGTTCAGGGCCGCCGCCAGCAGGGGCTCCAGCTCGGCTGCGCTGAGCGCGGTCACCACGAACACCTCCTGCACGCTGCCGCCTCGGCGGGCCACGAGCTTGTGGCCCCCCTGGATCGGGGTCGAGATGCGCAGCTGCAGCTGGGGGCTGCGGCCCCGCACGCGGCCGATCACCGCCGGAGTGATCGTGTCGATGGCCGGCGCGCTGGCCAGCCGCCGCAGCACCGGAATCAGCCCGTCGAGGTAGGTGCTGTGCGTGATCACCAGACGGCCCATGGCTGCCCCGGCGCTCAGGCCGCCTCGAGCGGGGCCATGGTGAGGCCTTCGGCGCCCAGCTGCTGGTGGATCAGTTCGGCCTGCTCCTGCGGTCCGCACCACACCACGGCGGCACCCTGGCCATCGATCTGGTGGGCCAGCTCCCAGGCGCGGTCAGGGGTCATCGCGGGCACGTAGCGCACCAGGCAGTCGACCACATGCACAAACGTGTTCACATCGTCGTCCAGCACCACCACCTTCCTGTGGGGGTAGGGCTTGCGCACCAGCAGCTGTTGGCTGCTGCGTTCGATCGAACTGGACATCACGGCACGGGGTGCTGGCCACAGCCTTGGCAACAAACCAATGCAGCAGCCCAAAGCTGGGGTCGAGGCTAGGTAAACTCGCACAACGCTGTTGCACCCTTGCGATGCTGATCACTGTCGGCTGGGCCGCCTTGGCCGCCATGTTCACGTTCTCCATCGCCATGGTGGTGTGGGGCCGCAACGGTGACGGCAGCATCAATTTCTGAGTGGGCGAGCTGTTTCAGGATCCTGGTCAGGTCCTCTCGCTGACGGCGGCCGCCTTGTTGGTGTTCGTCAGTGTGGGCGTGATCTATCTCTCAACGGTCGAGTGGCGTGACCGACGCCGGCGCAAGCAGCAGGAGCGCAAGGCCCGTTCGTGACACGCTCTGCCGCCCTGGCTCCCTGGGCCTGGTCGCGGGCTGGCGAGCTGCTGCAACAACCCCTTGATCCGTGCCCGCCCGCCCCGCAAGGTGCGAGCGGCGGGCCAACGGACGCGGCTCAGGTGCATGCCCTGCTTGAGCAACTCCCTTGGGCGACCCATCCGGAGTCGGCTGAGCTCCCCGACCCTGCCCAGGCCACGGCGCTGCTGGCCACCGTCCATGGCCTGGGCAACGCCAGCGATGCTGCCGCGCAAGGCCAAGAGCAGCTGCGCGCCGCCGCCGATCGGTTGCGGACGGCGCTGGTGGGAGAGACGGTCACCTACGTCATCAACCGCAATCTCAACCTCAGCAACCACTGCGTCAAACACTGCAGTTTCTGCGCCTTTCGCCGCGACCCCGGCAGTCCAGGGGCGTTCTGGTTGAGTCGCGATGTGCTGCAGGCCAAGGCCAGTGAGGCCCAGCGCCGCGGTGCCAGCGAACTGTGTGTGCAGGGCGGTCTCAACCCTGAGGCCCGCCTCAACGGCAGCCTGCTGGCCTATGCCGAAGCGCTGCTGGCCGATCTGCTGCAGGCGGCGCCGGGTATCCATCTGCATGCGTTTTCGCCCCAGGAGCTGCTGTTCATCGCCGAAGGCGACGGTGTGCCTCTGGATGTGGTGCTGCAGCGGCTGCAGCAGGCCGGGCTGGCCTCGGTGCCGGGCACCGCTGCCGAGGTGCTCAGCGAGCCGCTGCGGCGGGTGCTCTGCCCCGAGAAGCTCAGCGCCCGCAGCTGGGTGGCGGTGATGCTGCAGGTGCACGCCCGGGGGCTGCCGGCCACCAGCACCCTGATGGCGGGACACATTGAGTCCCCGGCCGACCGCGCCGCCCATCTGCTCACCCTGCTGCAGATCCAGCGGCACGCCAAGCAGCAGGGGCTGCCCGGGTTCAGTGAATTTGTGCTGTTGCCGTTTGTGGGCCAGGCGGCGCCGGCCCCGTTGCGGCAGCGGGTTGGGCGTGATCAGCCTGACCTCGAGGCGATGCTGCTGTTGACGGCGACCGCCCGGTTGCTGCTGGGCCCGTGGATCCGCCATCACCAACCCAGCTGGGTGAAGCTGGGGCTGGCCGGCGCCACCGAGGCCCTGCGCTGGGGCGCCAACGATCTGGGTGGCACCCTGATGGAGGAGCACATCACCACCATGGCAGGCGCCAGCGGCGGCACCAATCAGGATCCCCAGGCCCTGGAGGCGGCAGCGGCCAGCCTGGGCCGCCCCGTGCGGCGCCGCACCACCACCTACGGGGTGTGCCCTTGAAGGGGCGGCTGCAGCTGCTGAACACCGCGGCGGCCTCGGCCGTGCTCGTGCTGCTGCCGGCGCTGGGGTTGTGGCTCTGGCCCCGGCCCCAGGCCCAGGGATTGGCCCGCCTGCTGCCCCAGGTGCAGTTGCTGCAGAGTTTTGGCCCCTCCGCCTCGCGGCCGCTGCCGGCGCTCTGGCGGCAGCGCCTCGGTGCCGACGCGCAGTTGCTGTGGTCGCGGCAGCAGGGCACCTGGTGGCAGTTCTGGGGCGCCCATGGTGACGCCGGCGCTTACCTGGTGCTGCCGGCCCTGAGCTTCAGCGGCATTGCGTCCAAGCGCTTGCCCGTGCCGGCGTTGATGGTCGACAACCTGGCGGTGGTGGCCGCCGATCCGCTCTCGCGCCAGTGGCTGGCCGAGCGTCTGCAGGCTGTGACCAGGCCCCAGCGCGGTCTTGACCAGCGCTGCCTGCTGCAGTTGCAGCAGCCCCAGGCGGTGTATTGGACGGGTGCTGGTCTGGGCGAGCTGGCAGGCCCGGTGGCACCCCTGCTGCAACGCCTGCAGCAGGGCTGTCTGAGGCTGCAGCTGCGCGGTCTCAGCCTCAACCTGGCTGGTGAGGCGGCGGCTGGTGCCGGGGTGCTGGGGGCCGCCGCACCGGCGCAGCTCACACGCAACCCCCGACCTCTACCCCCTGGCACCCTGCTGGAGCTTCAGGGCCCTTCGTTGGAGGTGCTGTTGCAGGGTTTGCTGACGCGCCAGTTGGTGCGCGAACCGCTGGCCAGCCGGTATGGCATCAACGAGGCGCAGATCGCTTTGTTGCGCCGCCTTCCCTTTCTGTTGCGACTCAGGGAGCTTCCCCAGGGGCCGTTTCAGGCTGGCCTCGAGCTCGAATTGGCCCCGGCAGCGCGCGATCGCACGGCCTGGGGGCGCCTGCTGGCGGGCTTGCGCCAGCCCCTGCAGCAGCAAGGCCTGCAGGAGCCTGCTCCGCGGCTCCAGAGCTCGGCACCACAGCTGAGCTCGGGGGTTCTCCCCAGTGCCAGCTGGAGCGATGCACGGGGGGCTGTGGTGGGCGGCTGGCGCTGGCTCGCGCCCGCAACGCCGGGTGCCGAGCCAAGGTTGTTGCTGTTTCTTGGCCCTGGGCCCCTGGGGCAGCTCGCGGCACCGGCCCGGGCGCAAGCCTCGGATGGCCTGCATCTCAGGGCCAGGCCTGTTGATCTCGACCGTCTGGGGCTTTGGCCTCAGGCCTTTCCCCAACTGGTTCGGCGGGCTGATCAGCTGGAGCTGGTCGCCGGTGGCGGGGCCCGTTCTCCGATCAGCCAGCTGTTGGGACGCCTGGAGCTGAGTCGCCCCCGCTAGGGGAATCGTCGGGACCGGTCGCATCAGGCCCGCCCCCGCTCGAGGAGGTGGGGTCGGAGGCAAGGGCCGGTGCGGCGGCGCGGCGTTCGCGCTTGCGCTTCTCGGCGGCCACGGTCTCCTCCATCAGCTCGACCGCCTGGGCCAAAATCTCGAGGTTGCTGGCGTAGAGCTTGAGGTCCTTGTCGAGCCGATCCCGCAGCAGACCGATTGAGGCACCCAGATCGTGGGCATAGCTGCGCAGGGCGTCAGGGTCCATGGCATCAGCGCCCTGGGCCTGCTCCAGAAGTGCCATCAGACCCACGGCCATCAACCGGGAGTAATGAAAGTTGGGTCGCTGGATGCTGGCCAGGGCTGAGGCGATCGGCTCTGGAGCGCCGGCTCCCTGCTGCTCAATCCACTGCTTCACGGCCTCCACGCTGTGGTGGCCCATGGCCGCCAGGGCCTGGGAGTGCTGTTGGCGCAGCTGGGCTCCGTCAAAGCCGCTGGCGCTGCATAGGGCTGCAAACAGGGGTTCCCTCTGAGCCTCCGGGCGGTATCCCTTGGCAAAGCCGTCAAACACCTGCACGAGCCCCACGGCAAACAGGGGATCGCTTTGAAAACCCTGCTGGCGGCTCAGCAGATGCAGCTCCACCAGCAGCTCGTCCACCATGCGCCGGTAGAGCGGCCCGATCAGGTAGGGAAACGCGCGGTGGAAGGCGCGCTTGCTGTCAGCAACGGTGAGGGCGGCGCTCACGCGAGTCCAACCAAGGTGAAGCGACCCTAGCGCCGCCTCCCTCAGGCCGTTTCCAGCCTCAGTAGGATCGGCCCAACGCTGAACAACGCCCTGTGACCACGATCCCCATTGTCATCGAGGAGTCGGGGCGCGGTGAACGGGCATTTGACATCTATTCCCGTTTGCTGCGCGAGCGCATCGTCTTCCTCGGCGAGCCGGTGACGGCCGAATCGGCCAACCGCATCGTGGCCCAGCTGCTGTTTCTGGAGGCTGAAGATCCCGACAAGGACATCTTCCTCTACATCAATTCCCCGGGTGGCTCGGTCTATGACGGCCTGGGCATCTTTGACACGATGCAGCACATCAAGCCCGACGTGCAGACCGTGTGTGTGGGCTTAGCTGCGTCCATGGGGGCCTTTTTGCTCTGTGCCGGCGCCAAGGGCAAGCGCAGCAGCCTCACCCATTCGCGGATCATGATCCACCAGCCCCTGGGCGGGGCCCGCGGTCAGGCCAGCGACATCCGCATCCAGGCCGACGAAATCCTGTATCTCAAGAAAAAGCTCAACCAGGAACTCGCCGATCGCACCGGTCAGCCCCTGCCGCGCATTGAGGAAGACACCGACCGTGACTTCTTCATGTCGCCGGCCGAGGCGGTCGACTACGGCCTGATCGACAAGGTGATCGACAAGCGTCCGGTCCGCCCCGTCTGAACCTGGCCCCATGGGTCGACAACGGGGGAGCGACGACAAGAGCGAGGCTCAGCGCCGCGGCCTTCCGCCCAGCCTCAGGCCCAGCAAGATCTGTCCGGTCTGCGGCCGTCCGTTCAGCTGGCGCAAGAAATGGGCCGACGTCTGGGAGCAGGTTGTCTACTGCTTTT
>Ga0194124_10000767_pt1 | contig 45733 bp, 49 predicted proteins | sample TA2KigCas0mmetaG_FD_148605 | JGI IMG/M metagenome (GOLD analysis project Ga0194124, IMG submission 148605) | Freshwater microbial communities from Lake Tanganyika, Tanzania - TA2015031 Kigoma Deep Cast 0m | ecosystem: Environmental > Aquatic > Freshwater > Lake | place: Tanzania: Lake...
CCCTCCACTAGTTTAATTACTTCCTGCTTCTCCTGTGCTGTTAGTTTCATATACTTAACATACTTTTCGTTTAAGCCAGCCTGTCTATACTTTTTTTTAGTATGTTGTTTTCAAGCAGTAAATCAGCTACAAGTTCCTTAAGCTCTTTATTTTTATTTCGTAGATCAGCTACTTCATCACTGGTAGCCTCCCTTGTAGTATCGCCAGATAGACGCTTTTTACCCGCTTCCATAAATTCTTTGTTCCATTTATAAAAGGTGGCTTGGGATATACCATGTTTGCGACAAAGCTCTGCAATGGACTATTCCCCTCGTTGAGCTTCCATTACGATTACTAACTTTTGTTCTGAGGAAAAGAGTCTACTTGTCTTGCGACGGATCTCTTTAATGAAGTTCTCTGTAGATTGTTTTGGCTTCTGTTCCATGTCATTATTGGTTTAATTGTTAATGATGGAAACACTCTACTAATTTAGACTATATCTTGTCCACTTTATGCTGACGATTTACAGATGCCATACAGGATTTTGTAGAATACTATAATTATGAACGTTACCATGAATCACTACAAAATGTCACCCCTTCGGATGTATATTATGGAAGGCAAGAACAAATCCTACAGAAAAGAGCAATCATTAAACAACAGTCCCTAAAAAGACGAAAACAACTATTTTTAAAAGAAAAAATCCTAAATTTAAACAACGAAACCCTCTACAACTAAACTGTCCACTTTCTTTGACGACATACATATGGAATGCCTTGCTTGTAAATCCAACTATCACAACCCTTGGTGATAGGGTTACCGCTTTGTCTAAGTTACCCTTAATGTGGGAACCAGGAATCAAATGGAATTATTCTTTTACCCCAGATATAGTTGGACGATTAGTAGAAGTGATATCAGGGAAAGATTTATCAACTTATTTACAGGAGAAAATATTTGATCCACTTGGAATGAAAGAGTCGGGATACAATCTTAGTGAAGAACAACAAAAAAAAGTAATGGTGGTTTATGCTTTTAACCCAGATTCTACGTTGAGTAGAATGGAAGCACAGCCAAGCATGAAGGGGAATACTATTTTTTCTGGAGTAAATGCGCTTTTTTGCAGTGCAAAGGATTATTTGTCGTTTGCAACTATGTTGCTCAACAGAGGGGAGCTGAATGGTAAACGTGTACTTAAGCCAGAAACTGTTGATTTGATGACAACAGATCATACGGGTGAAATCAAGTTCAGGTTAGATACCACATCACAATATGTTAAACTAGCAAGTGGAATTGTAACAGATTCTCTGGGTACATTAAATTTGGAGCCAGGTTATAATTTTGGACTTGGACTTGCTATACTTCAAGATCCTGCGAAGGCAAAAAGAACAGAGTTAGCTAAAGGTGAATACTTTTGGAGTGGTGCAAACTCAACCTACTTTTTTGTAAATCCTTCAAAAAAACTGGTTGGGGCTTTTATGACACAGATTGCTTCGGTAGGTACACCAAATCCTTATGGGTTCTATTTTGGAGATCAAATGCGCACTACTATTTATCAAGGAGTAAAATAGCCCACTAAATCTTTATCTTTTATAATGTCAAATAAAATTGTTTTATTTTCTTGAACTAGGTTTTCAACCTAAACGGTAATTCTAATTTAATTCTTTCCCAGGCGATAGAAATTTTACCGTCTGTACTATTTGACATTTCAATAAAATATTGAAGACGTTCAGTGTGCTCAACTTTCTTCGGCTTTACTTTTATTCTTACAACATCTTCTTTCTCCTCATATTCAGATGCCAAATGCTGGTTCCAATTTTTATTAATAATCAATGTCCACTCTTTTTCTCCGGGTATAGTGAAGAATGCATACTTGCCAGCAGGTATAGATTTGTTGCCAATTTCAAATGAAACAGGCATATTTATTTGTGTAGCATCATGAGCACCCGTAACCCATACTTCTCCATATGGAACCAAGCCTCCCCAGACAATTCTTTTTCTTACTCCTGGAGAATGATAACTGATTTTTATACTATCGCCATTCACAACCAGTACGGCCATTGATTTGATACTCTTCTTGGTAGTATCCTTAATCAGATTTGGATTGTAGCATATATCTGAACTGTTTTGGCAATAAACAGATATATTTAAAAGTGTAAGTACAAAAAACAAGATTGTGGGTTTCATAAAAAGATCTAATTAGGTTTTTATTTCCAATTTATATTGCTTCGGTTAAGTAGAAATATTTTATCTGATTGAAAGATTTTATTCTTTATTTCCCTTCCATTCTATTTACATATTCAAGAGAGCCCAGTCGGACCCTAATGGGCAATCCTGTTTTCTTTTCAAATTTCCATTCCTGTTTGCATATATATCCTTGGGAAGAGCTTATAAAATCTGGTCGGATATAAACCACATGCTTTTTTACGTGTGTGAATTGTCCAATACAGTAATTGGAGGCAATTAGTAGCAGTATGATTAAGGAGCATTTACGCATTGTATCTTTCCTTTAGTATGGTTAAATGGTGGATGGCATGCCCAAAGATGATAAAACTTAATGCATTCACAGATACGGGAGAATTACTTGCAGTTCCCAAACATTTCATTTGATCATCCGTAAATGAATGGAACAATATATTCGTTGACTGTCTCACTATACGCCATTCTTCGAGCATGTCCTTCCAATTTCTATTCATTGCCGTTGCATTCTTGGCATATTCGTTTTCATCAAAACCTGCAAGAGCGGTAGGCTCTTTTCTGGAAATGGCCAATGCACGGTAAGCAAATATTCGCTCAGTATCAATCACATGCTGGAACATTTGCTTGATCGTCCATTTTCCCGAGGCATAGGCATAATTGACTTTCTCGATCGGAATAGCAGACCAATAGTCAATTATTGCTGCATTATGCTTATCGACTAAATCGGTATAATCAATACCACTTGCGTAGTTGATATAGGATTGATAAAAATTACCGTATTCTGTTGAAGCAGGACGTGCCATGTGTTACTGAACAGCAACAATACTACAATTTTTTTGTTATTCAAGAATGCTGACAGTTGCAGATATAGACCGGATCATAGAAATGGCATGGGAAGATCGAACCCCATTTGAAGCCATTGAAACACAGTTTGGACTGTCAGAGTCCCAGGTTATAGAGTTGATGCGCAAAAACCTCAAACGCAAAAGCTTTTTACTGTGGAGAGAACGGGTGAACAGCGGAGTAAGTCAGAAACACCTGATGAAACGAAGTCCCGAAATTGATCGATTTAAATGTACGCGCCAACGCCAAATCAGCCTGAATAAAATCAGTAAGCGCTGAATTTGTTTACAATTACTCCTTCCACTCAATGGCAACGATCACTTCGTTTTCCCATACTGCAGATTCAAACTCATTGTATTTTAAAAAGAAATTTTTTACAACAAGCTACTCAAATTTGAATGTATATCTACCACGTGATCTTACTTTATTACCATTCTTTCTAGCTGGCTCCCATTCTCCTGAGGTAGTAGAAATTTTTTCTACAATTTCACTTTCTAACCCATAACCATTGTTAGTTAATGAGTTTATATCACTTACTGAACCATCTAAATTTATAACAAATGTAACCACGACTGTATAGGAATCATCCGGCGCACCATTTTCTTCATGAAGCTTAGTATTATAGCTAAAAGAATCACCTGTGTAAAAAGCTGCCGCATCTACATTATCAGATTCATATATTATATCTTCAGTTTTATCCGACTCATCTATATCTAGTTGTGAAGAAGCGTCTGGTATAACAGCAGTAGTATCTACCGCAGGAGAATCGCTTTCACTTCTAGAATCATTTTCATCTGAATTCGGAATATTATCAAGATTAATTTCACTTAAATCAGAAAGTTTTATTTCAGGTAGTGTGGACAGAAGTTCTATATTGCCTATATTACTTAAAGCGTTTAATAAATCTGAAACTTTTAATTTAGACGTATATATAGCTGTTGCTAATAATGAAAATAATAAAATCCCCAATAAAGGTTGATTTTGATTTCTCTTATAGGATTCCTTAATTTGTTTTACTGCATATAATTCACCATCATCTTCTCGATTATACAGATAATTATTTATCTGAGCATACATTGGAATAATAGGACTAAAAGCTATTGCAATCAAAAGACATAGCCATAGTGAAACAAATAAATATGCGGCTTTAGATGAACTACTACTACTAGAATTATTTGATGTTTCAATATTAAAAATATTTGTTAAATGCACTGCAACGTCTTTAGACCTAGCAAGCCCTTTTTCAGCAATCTGTTTTTCTTCTTTTGTTGCAGAAATTCTTTTTTGTAAGTATTGTCTTTGTAAAGTGCAGTTATCAACGGGCTGCTGTTCTCGTTTATCATTACTTTGACTAACGTTATTTTGAGGAGCAGAGTTATTTTGATTTGATGTGCTAGTCTCTTTACAAACAGCATTAAGTTCTGCAATCAATATACTTATTCGCTTATCTAAGTTTTGAATTGTTGAAGTCTGTCCAGGAATTATTTGGCTATTAAGAGTATTTAAAAAACTAGTATCAGAATTAATGATATCGGGATTAAATGGTGATGTTTTTATAACATTAGTTTCAATAAACCTATATTTTTCAAAAAGATAAATTAAAGCACTAACTGGGGCGGAACCTATCTCTGATGAATGAATTTTATAAAAATTATTGAAATAAGTTTGATTCGATTTTGTATTACTTGAACTTAGTGATAAATAAGTTTTTTCTATGTCTTTTGCTTTTAATTCAGAAAAGGACTGATCAGATGTTTTATCTATATCAAGCCACTCATTGTAATTAGCACTTGCAATCTTGCTATTATTATCTGTTAATTGTTGAATCTTGTATTCAAATACTTCATTTGAGATCATTCCGGAGAGATATGAGACACCTTGTGTAATAACAAAAGGACCAATACAGGCTATTACAATTGGGACAAATATCGACGGACCAGATATTAGATATTTGCCCCAGTTATTTTTAAATAGATATCTAATAAAAGAAGGAAGCAGATATGTGTCTGATCCTTCATATGTGTTTGAAAAAGATGGAAGAGCAGCCAATGCAAATAAAATAATTATTGAATTAAGTATTAACAAAAATGAACCAAGAAGATTAGTACCAACAAAAATAGAAGATATAAAGGAAGATAGTGTGCTAAAAGTGCCTACGTAAATTAAAAGTAACTGGGCTAATATAATACCGGCAAATGCTCCAATGATATATAGTAAATGTTTAAAATACTTAGTAGAAGCTTCTTTTGTTTCATAATAGTCTTTATTTGACAATTTTTGTATTACCCAGGACAGGCCTATTCCAATGGGAAATATAGAGAATAGACTGAAGCCATATGAAGACCAATCCGGTAGTTCAAATATTTCAATGGAAAATCGCCCTAAAAACATTATTAATAACGAGAAAAAAAGCGAAAGTATGCCTATGCTTAGGTAACTAAACTTTAAACTTGATTTGATAAGTGTAAATCCATGAATTAATAGTTTCCAGGGCCACTTAATTAAATAATGCCACAAAATTGAAAAAATAAAAATACCACCAGAAATAATTACTTCCACCCAGAACCACTTCAAAATCCAGGCAACAAATTCAAATGCAATCCCAACAAACCAAAAAGCATTTACAACAACATTGTAAAATAAAACAAGAATACTTACTATGGGTATTAGCACAATCCATCCTCCTATTTTAGATTTTATATTATCATTTATTTCAGAAAAGGATAGTTGTGATGATGATTTCTTTCCTGTTATAAGTGAATAACACAGGGCAAGTAAAAAATTAAGAGCAATAAAAGAAATGATTGTTGAAAGGGTTAATATGGTTGGCATATAAAAACGTTTATTGAATTTAAGTAAAAATAATGTTTAATAAGAAAAATAAAATTGGGATAAAGTATACTGCTTGTAATTTTTAAGGCGATATTTCATTGGGGACTTTGATGACATTATACATCTATATAATGTATAAGTTATATTAAATCAATATTTTAGATTTCCATTTCACAATTTTTCTAAATCAAAATTGTAAACTCGATTTTATCTAAGAATTATCCATTACTTTAAATAGCTAATCTAAAAATCTTATTATGAATATTTTTCATATAAAGAAGTTATCAATATTCTTTCCTTTATTATCTTTTATTTCTTTTGGCAGTGATTTGCAAGCACAGGCAAAAAACAAATTTCAATCTTACGGAATAATCTATGATAACGGGAATACTAATATAGAACTGTTAGTAAGAATGAGTGAAAATCTCTGTAAAGGAGGTAATCAATTTTCTATAGGGACCAATTTAAATGACTTTCGATTAAGAATGAGAGGAGTGCAAAATACTTTTGCTAATAAAGGGTATTTTCTGAATTTTAAAATGAAGATTATTCAATGTGACGGAAGCGTAAAAGATAAAAGTATATCTATATCACTTGATAAGTTTAATAAAGAAGGTATAAATGAATCATTGAACTGGAATTTTGAAGGAAAAAATATACAAACACCTATAATTGCAACGATTGAGTCAATTTCTTTCAAAAACAAAGAGGCGTTAATAAAAAATAGTAAAAGTGTTTTACCAAGTTCAATTGAAGGAAAATTATTGCTTAAGTCTGATGAGTCTACTAGATTAAAACTATCTGGTGATGGAAAATTAGGATTAAATGCGAAATGGGTTTGGTATGAAAATTATTGTGGTGGAAGTTCAATTGGTATTGGCAGCTCACTTGATATCTCTCCTAAAAAAACGTCAACTTATTATGTAAGAGCTGAAAGCGCTTATGATACTACTAAATGTATCTCTGTAAAGGTTACTATTGATGACGACAGTAAATTATTTAAGGATACTAAGATTATTGCACCAATTGCTGTATGTACTTCCTCAAATCTAGTGACACTTGAGGTTGTAAACGGTCAACTTGGAACAAAAGCAAATTGGGTTTGGTATCGAGATTCTTGTGGTAATAAATCATCAATAGTTGGGAAAGGTCAAAAAATTCAAGATGTTCTAACTAAAAGTACCACGTATTTTGTAAGGGCGGAAGGGCTATCAAATACTACTAACTGTTTAAGCCATCAAGTAGTTCTACAAGAATCCATCACAGGGACTCCAGTTATAAGCGGCAAAACAGAAATATGTGAAGGAGAATCTGTCTCTCTATCATTATCTAACCAAAATAATATAAGTGGAAATGTAGAATGGATATGGTATTCTGATGAGAGATTTAAACAAAAGATAGGCGCAGGTACTTCCGTTACTGTATCACCAACAGATGCACAAACGTATTTTTTACGTGGAGAAGGATACTGCAATAATACTTTACCAGCAACCATTAATATTGAAGTTAAAAAATTATCAATCATACCCAATAATATAAGATTAACACCAATAAATAAAAGAATTTATTCTTTAACTGCTGAAGGAGGAAGATTAGGCGATGGTGCTAGTTGGAATTGGTTTAATAATTGTGATGGTGAAATAATTGCTAGCGGTTCAACTATAGAATATAAATTAAAAAAACAAAATTCTATTTCACTAAGGGCAGAGGGAACATGTAATACTACTCAATGTTTTACAAAAACATTTAATAAGCCAAAAGATCAACAAAAAAAGAACTATACATTTTTAAATATTGGCATAATCAATCAAAATCTTGATAATGTTTCTATAACTATTGGGCGCAAACAGTTTTACGTAAGGGCAAAGGTTGGTATCAAATTTGATGCAAATGGTAGCCTAGCTCGTAATAGTTATCAAACAAATAATGTTTATGTTATAGATTTTCCAATTAATAGTCAAAACTATTATGAATACAATGGAAAAAAATTTATTAAACGTACTTCATATACTGGTGGTGTAATGCTCGGAGCTAAGTCTTTTCGGATTTATCTTGGAGGTGGAATAGGACGAGTTGATCCTTTATGGGGTATAAATGTAAATGGATATAATTCTTCGACATCATCTGAAAGCTGGGCACAAAATATTACACAGCAGAGGCAAGGGGTAGAACTAGAATCGGGACTATTTTTAAATATTGGTAAAGTTAATTTTATTGGAGGCATTAATTTAATTAATGATAATAAAAATGGTAAATACATTGATGCAACTTTTGGATTAGGAGTTACATTTTAAATTTATTTGTATGGTACTCAAGTTTAGAATTACAGATTTTTTCATATATGTTTCCGTCTTTTTTTCAAGTATAACCTGCACTAAATTGGAGGATCCAGTAACTGGATCCACTAATAAAGTTGAAGTTACTACTGGGGTAGTTGGAGTTGTAGATGCTAATAACGCTGAAGTGTTTGGAAACATAAAATGTTCTGCTTACTCTTTACAGGGTAAAGAAAGAGGAATTTGTTGGAGTATTAGTCAAAGCACTGTTTTGATTACTGTACTATCACAGAATACTTTTAAAACTCCGTCTGGTTCAGGAGTTGGTTCATTTAAAGTTAATTTATTAAACCTTACACCCGGCAGAACTTACTACTATAGGAGTTATATAATTTTGTCTGGAACTACTGATGTGTTATACGGGGATATTAATTCATTTACAACATTACCTGCTGTTTCTACAGCACCCATAACTAACATTTCATCAAATTCTGCTGTAAGCGGTGGGACAATTACTTCTGCTGGGGCAGCGCCAATTTTACAACGTGGAGTTTGCTATAGCACTACTCAAAATCCATTTATTACTAATTCAAGAACAATAAATGGGTCAGGAATTGGAAGTTTTGTTTCTACAATATCAAATTTAAGTTCAGCAACAACTTATTATTTAAGGGCGTATGCAACTACATCAACTGGTACTTCTTATGGCAACCAAATTAGCTTTACTACGCTTTGTGGTTTTTCAGGAGCAGCACCAACATTAACAGTTCCTGCAAATGCGCAATCCTTCTGCTGCAATAGTTCAATTAATCTTACATGGAATCCTGTAAGTTGCATAACCGGGTATGATATTCAGATTTCAAAGTCTGCTACATTTGCGGGTGCATTATCTACAATGATTAATTGTGCTTCAGGTGGTTCGCCTAGTAATACAGGAGTGAGTCAAGCATCAATAACTGCAAATACGTTTTGTATTATTGGAGGCCCAACAGCTTTATATAATGGAACTTGGTACTGGCGAGTCAGAGGTAAAAATGGAAATGTTCTAGGTTCATGGTCTGCAGCTAGAACTTACAATTACACACGATAGCTACTTTCGTATATCTATAATTTTTTTAGTTGAGATCATATTACTCCTTCCACTCAATGGCAACGATCACTTCGTTCTTGCGACCTACAAATTGATATGGCGGGTTGTATCCAAGGTATCGAACATTGCCTATCGTCTTGATTCCCTTTTTATGTAAAGCCTTCAAGAGCTGGTCAGCAAAGCTCTGAATTTTTTCGTCATTTGCATACCCACCAAATTCAATTGCTGCAGTATACTCTGCGGGAGATGGGTGAATCTCAACACTTTGATCCGACGGACGCGGTAATTTTTTGAGATCAAACTCCGACGGCATCACAAAACTCATCGACGATTCACGTTCGTTGATGTCCATGTGAACGGGAGAGGTCATGGCAATTTTTGATCCGGATTCATTGTTTCCAAAAATATATCCTGCAATCTTTCGGAAACCTCTGTTACCGAGTTCCCGATATGATTTTGCAGAAGAACGAATAGTAGCAAATATAGCCGGTGGATAGTACCGGATTTCATAGTCTCGTTCTTTCCTGACCACCCGGTATTTTTGTTTTTCGATTCGGTTTGTCGTGAATGCCATCAACAATGGGATGGATACAATCAATAGTATAAAAATAAGTAGGGATATTTTCATTCGTTGTGAATTACCCGTATATAACAGTAGAATAGGATAAAAAGTTGAGTTAAGTGCCGGCATGCAGGAAATTTTCCACTATGGATTGTTGAAATAAATATCTTTATGCATATATACAATGAAGATGAAATCTATTCAATCCATTCTCGTTCTGTGTATATTCTGCTTTTCATTCCACAGCTCAAGGGGCCAAACAATTTATTTGATTACTGCAGACAGGCTTTTTGATGGGGTTGAAATGCACAATAATTGGGGGATTATTACAGAAGGGACCAAGATTCTTGCAGTAGGGACCAAAAATCAATTGAAAATCCCGGCCGGGTCTACCCATATTGATTATGGGAATGCTACCATAACCCCCGGGTTGATTGAAGGGCATTCTCATTTGTTATTATACCCTTATAATATAACGGACTGGGATACACAGGTACTCAAGGAAACCGATTCCTACAGAACTGCCCGCGCTACGGTTCACGCAAAAAATACATTGCTTGCTGGATTTACTACGGCAAGAGACTTAGGGACAGAAGGAGCCGGGTATTCAGACGTTGCCATTAAACGCGCTATCAATGAAGGAGTCATCATCGGTCCACGATTGATGGTTGCCGGAAGAGCGATCGTTTCAACTGGATCATACGGACCCAAGGGCTACGATAGTGATCAGCAAATCATGTTGGGCGCAGAACCTGCAGATGGAAATGATTTGATTAGGGTAGTGAGGGACCAAATTGGCAAAGGGGCCGATTTTATCAAGATATATGCCGACTATCGCTGGGGTATACAAGGAGAAGACAGGCCTTCGTTTACTTTGGACGAATTAAAGTTGATCAATGAAGTTACACGAAGCAGCGGTAGGGTAATGGTGTGTCATGCAAAATCAAAAGAAGCAATCCGAAGAGCCGTTTTGGCCGGAGCAGAAACCATTGAACACGGAGATTTTATAGACGTTGAATTGGGCAAACTCATGAAAGAACACAATGTCACCTATATCCCAACCGTTGCAGCAGTAGATGTCATCTCGCAATATCGAGGTTGGAAGAAAGGAACTATGGATCCACCCGCTAACGTATTGAATAAACGAAAAAGTTTTAAAGACGCTATTGCATCCGGTGTATCAATTGGTATGGGAGGAGATGTAGGAGTATATCCGCATGGAGAAAATGCTCTAGAAATGGAGTTGATGGTAGAATATGGTATGTCGCCCTTAGATGTATTAAAAGCTGCTACCAGTGTTAATTCCAGGGCATTTCATCTGGAAGATCGATTAGGCTTTTTAAAACCAGGTTTCATTTCTGATGTTGTAGTGATTTCGGGAGATCCCAGCCAAAACATCTCTGCAGTCCGTAACGTTTTATTTGTGATGAAAGAAGGAGTTGTTTATAAAAAATTGTAGCCAAGTATGAATAAAGCATGGTTCTTGTTGTACGGTCTACTTTTTTCCGTACACCTGATTGCACAGCCTTTTCGATGGCTGAATCCAGCTGCTGCCTCATTTCCGGTAATCGACGGACGAGGATGGCATACACAACTGGCAAGTGAATACGACCGATTTCCTGCTGCAGCAGAGAAAACCGTCCGACCAGCAGTTTGGAATTTGTCAAGGAACAGCGCAGGAGAATACATTGGCTTCACCACCAACAGCCAAACAGTTGTGGTGCAATTTGCAGTAAAAGGAAATCGGTCCATGCCCCATATGCCATCAACAGGTGTTGCAGGCGTTGACCTGTATGCAAAAAATCGCAATGGCGATTGGCGATGGGCAAAGGGATCCTACACATTCGGGGACACCATCACGTATAGATTTGAAAACATGCAGCTATCACAATCCCCAGAACGCTTCCGGCTGTACCTTCCGTTGTATACATCTGTTCAATGGATGAGGATTGGAGTCCCGGATGGAAGCAGTTTTGAATTTCTTCCAGTTTCTGACGAAAAGCCTATTGTTGCCTATGGTACTTCGATCATGCACGGGGCATGTGCGAGCAGACCTGGACTGGCATGGACCAATGTTCTGGGAAGAAAACTGAATTCAACAATCATCAACCTTGGATTTTCAGGAAATGGACAATTGGAGCAGCCAGTGATTGATCTGATCAACAGTATTGATGCAAAAATGTATATCCTCGACTGTATGCCCAATCTCACGTTGAGAGATCAATTTCCTGCTGAAGAAATTGAACGAAGAATCAGAACATCCATTTCAGACCTGCAGTCGGGTCATCCAGGAGTACCCATCGTTCTCGCAGAACATTGCAGTGGACGCGAAGGGGTAAACATGGATGCAGCAATGGCATCACGGTATACCTTGGCCAGCGAAATTGTTGCAGAAGTGGTTCACAAGTTGAAGAAAGAAGGAGTTCGCAATATTTATTTGCTGACTGCATCCGCCATCGGGTTCACAACAGAAAGCACGGTAGACGGAACGCATCCCAATGACATCGGCATGATGCAATATGCTACTGCGTATGAGCGACTGATTAAAACGATCCGGTAAACTGGCCACTTTAAGTACTTTGACAGACGATATAGACTCACTATTTTAAGCTTTTATAATAGTTCAGCAAGTCTTTTGCTTGCTCAAGTGTCATCGACATAAAACGCTGACTTGAACTCATTAAAAATGCTTTTCTGGATATGACTGGTGTAAGTTCTTTTTTCAATTTTTGTAGCTCCTCTCCTTTAATGATGAAGTCTTTGTTTTCTGAAAAGCCTTTTAACTTCATAAACAAATCTCTTTGTTCATCCGACTGGATCATGTCTTTAAACGCTCCGGTAATGTAAGACTGTATATGCCTTTTTATGGCAATTTCACCCGGCATCCATTTTTGAATGGCTTCGGTAAACTCATGTGCAACATATTCAAATTCTTGTGTGATGCTTCGGAATTCAGCAGCCTTTGAAGTGTTATTGTACTTTATAATTTTGCGAAGTAAAATAGTGTCTTTGATAAACCTTAAGGAGCCAGAGCTCTTCATCTGATCATAGGTATCATTGTTATTTAAATACCTGTAACTGCCGACGGGTAAAAATCTATAAAAACTATCCAATTCAATTTCACTGCTTTCCATCAAGTAGAGCAATGCCGAATCATTTTTTAATATAGCATTATGATTCATTTCTAATAATGAATCCAGTAGAATGACATTCGCCTCTACATCATTAATAAAACTGTCCAGCAGCTCCTGTGCACTTTCTTTTTCGTTTGATTCTTCTCTTATGTTTTCAGCTAAAAATCCAAGACTCACCGCAGCAAAGAGCATGATGAATTCTAAAAAATATTCGAACCAGTTTTTTTTCTGTTTTGAATGACCTGTCTCCATGATAAATTGTTTCTCAGCTCGAATGTAAAAATTTAAGCCAAATAATATACCGATAACCTTTAATCAAATATGCCTCCAGATTAGTACATTCATACCACTAAACCTCCCGCCATGAAATTTCGTCTGCTTCTTTCATTCTTGCTGGTCATTGCGCAGATTGCTCAAGGACAAGACACATTGCCCATTTACCGCAAGCTCGCTGAAATAGCGGTCATTGATCAGAAAGTGATGATCCCGATGCGGGATGGCGTGCGGTTAGCGACCGATATCTATCGCCCCAAAGGAGGCGGGAAACATCCCTTGATACTGTCTCGTACCCCATATAATTTCAACAGTTGGGTGGATGGCAAAATGACTTCCCGAAGTTTTGAAGAAGCCTACGAAGCGGTGAGTCGCGGCTACGCCTTTGCCGTCCAAAACGAACGGGGCCGTTTTTTCTCGGAAGGAGAATGGGATATTTTGGGTACTCCGGTAACGGATGGTGACGATGCTTTTACTTGGTTTGCATCGCAATCCTGGTCAAATGGTAAAATCGGATTGATTGGTTGTTCATCAACCGCTGAATGGCAAATGGCAGTGGCTACTCGCAATCATCCTGCACTCGGTGCTATCGTCGCCCAAGGATTTGGAGCAGGTGTGGGTAAGGTTGGTCGGTTTCATGAGCAAGGCAATTGGTACCGGGGTGGTGCGCAGCAGATGCTGTTCACATCCTGGTTGTATGGAACGCAGAATGATGCTTATCGACCCACGCTTCCCAAGGATATTCAGCAGCAGGACTTGATTCGTATTTCCAGGTTTTATGATATGGCGACTGAAATGCCGCGTGTAGATTGGGGGAAAGCGTTTCATCATTTGCCTGTAAGTGAAATTATCAGCAATGTAGACGGACAACGTGGTATTTATGAAAATATGATTGCCCGTAAACCCAATGATCCGCAGTGGTATTCAGGCGGACTCTGGCACGATAACATGCCCATCGATGTTCCAGGGTATTGGTTTGTTTCCTGGTTCGATGTGTCATCTGGTCCAAATATTGAATTATTCAATCATGTCCGCAATTCTGCTAAAAACAAATCCATTGCTGATAATCAGTACCTCGTTATTGCCCCTGTGTTGCACTGCTCCTATAAGCGTGCAACAGAAGATACCAAAGTGGGACAATTAAGCGTAGGTGATGCACGGTTAAATTATGATGAGCTTACCTGGTCGTGGTTTGATCTTCATTTAAAAGGTGAAGCCAATGACTTTAAACAAAAGAATCCCCGTGTCCGCTACTATACGATGGGTGCGAATAAGTGGCAATCGGCCGACAGTTTTCCGTTATCGGGAACGCGCATGCAGGACATGTGGTTAACCAGTAATGGTCGTGCCAATACACGCAATGGTGATGGCGCACTGGTTGGCACGGCTCCTTCAGCATCTCGCGCAAAAGCTACTCCCGATACGTTTACGTATGATCCCATGCATCCTGTTCCGTCGCTGGGCGGAAACGTCTGCTGCACGGGTAATGCTATACAAGGGGGGTCATTTGACCAATCTGAACAGGAGTTGCGGGATGACATTCTGGTGTATACCTCAGCGCCATTGACTGAAGGAATGGAAGTGACGGGGTTCATTGAATCTACTTTGTATGTTTCTTCCACCGGGGCAGATACGGATATCACACTGAAATTAATCGATGTGCATCCGGATGGGAAAGCCTACAATCTCGATGAGACCATTCAGCGCATGCGCTACCGGGAAGGATACGATAAAGAAGTATTCATGGAAAAAGGGAAAGTGTACAAAGTGGATATGAGTCCCATGGTCACCAGTAACTACTTTGCACCTGGCCACCGCATCCGCATTGAAATATCGAGCAGTAATTTTCCCCGTTTTGATCGCAACCTTAATACGGGAGGTGCGAATTACAATGAATCAAAAGCAGTCACTGTACACAACACCATTCATCATTCAAAATTGTATCCTTCTGTGGTTAAGATTCCAATCGCGCCGAAGAAGTGAAAATTACACAACGATGTCATACACAATTTATCAGGTTGATGCATTTGCTTCACAGGTATTTTCTGGGAATCCAGCGGCCGTCGTGCCTCTCACTGAATGGTTGAATGATGATGTTTTACAAAAAATTGCTGCAGAGAATAATCTTTCTGAAACTGTCTATTATATCATCAAAGAAGATGTGATTGAGATACGCTGGTTTACTCCCGCGACAGAAGTCGATTTATGCGGGCACGCGACATTAGCAGCAGCCTTTGTATTAAAAAATAATGAGGGATTTCATGAAACCGTAATTCCGTTTTATTCATACCGCAGCGGCCATCTTCCGGTCACAATACATGATGATTCATTTACCATGAACTTTCCATGTGATGTACTTACAGAAGTCGAGTTGACTGAAGAGTTAATGCATACCACCAACAAGCGTCCATTAAAAGCATTTAGAGGAAAATCTGATTTTATGTTGGTTTATGAAAATCAAACTGAGATATCATCTATGCGGCCTAACTTATCTGCAATAGAAAAATTAAAAGCACGGGGTTTAATTGTAACTGCAAAAGGAGAGGACTGTGATTTCGTTTCTAGATTTTTTGGTCCCCAGTGTGGTGTCAATGAAGATCCTGTGACCGGATCGGCACATACTACTTTAACTCCGTATTGGTCGTCTGTCTTGAATAAACACGTCTTAACTGCCCGTCAGCTTTCTGCCCGAAAAGGAGATTTATTTTGTGAACTGGTCGGGGAGAGGGTTCATATAACCGGGAAGGCGGTGTTATATATGAAAGGGGAAATAACTATTTGAGTGCATACTCTTTCCGAATCAAATCAATCAAATTATCGGTCACACTGATGGTATAGATGACGGATCGTGCATCTTGCCTACTTGTAGTTTGTTCTCGGGCCAGCAGGTTCAGGTACTGATTTAAAAATTGACGGTCGATTCGCACAAACCCGGATGAAGGAATATTATCCTGATTATCATAACCATCATTCGCAATATAGGCATCTAGGCCGTCGAACGCATTGAGCATCTGTTCTTCGAGTGTATAAATAGCGTGCTGGTTGGTCATGTAACGATCGTAACTCGATTCAATTCTCATCCAGCGCATGTCGTATTTAGCAATGGAATCCGCGACTCTTCTGTTTTTGATCAAACGGAGGCCTCCTGCATTTTTAAGCTGACTGATGGTAGTCGTGTTTCTCCTAGCCAGGATAGCCCAGGATGCTCGTTTAATGTGTTTGAGAATAGCAACCGGTACTTTATCTGCGCTTGGGTTGGCTTTAAAAAATCGAAATACAGAATCCATCGACGCTACTCTGTCGTTCAAAAAAGGCAATGATTTGTGGAGGTTGGATGTATCTACCGTAAGGTCGTGTAAAAATGATTCCATATACTGCGTTTCATTCTCTCGTTCGTTCATTTGTTCGCGATAATTCTCGGCAAAAAATCCCAATGAGATGGCTAGAAACAGCATAAGGAATTCGAGAAAATATTCTCTGATCTTTTTCTGTCCGCTGGATTGTTGTACGTTCATACGTTAACATTGTCATTGAACAAGATAAAGAGAATTGGGCATTTTCAGGTTTTGCTATAGGAAAAGTTATAAATTGAAGTAAATCTTTTATATGCAGGAAAGGGATGAGGCATCTTTCTTTTATAGAAAAGCCTTTAAAGATTATATCACTGAATTTGTGATGCTTTTTGCAGCGGTTACTTTAGGCTTTTTTGCTGAAAACCTCCGTGAGGGCTATGCAGAACGCAGATTAGAAATTCAATTGATGAAGTCGATGGTAGCCGACCTTGAACGCAATGAAGAATTGTTGCAAAGTCAGCAAGAAGCCTTGACAACCCGAAAAATTGCCTGCGATTCCATCGCTTATTTTTTTAACCAAAAGGATATCAAACCGTATGGCGCCGAACTCTATATGTATGGGAGGAGGTTGGGGTATTACGGAGGTGAATATCCTTTATCGTCTCGCTCGTTGGATCAGTTAAAGAACAGTGGCATGTTTAGTATCATTAGTCAGGATATTGTTGCAGATTCTTTATCCCACTATGATAATTTAAAAACGCAGTACGAGCAGCGTATCAAGTGGTATTTTGAAGACGTGAAAAAAGTACAGGATGAGAATAAAAATATTTTTGACACTAGAGTATTTGAAAAAGCAAGTGTCTATACGAATGTGTATACTTTTCAAATTGTAAAACCGGAGGGCAACCCTGTTTTACTTACTTATGATAAAGATGATTTGCAGAAGTATTACAACAGTTTTTATTACCTAAAGAAAAACACCGAGGTTCAAATGAGAGCGGTCGTTGAACTCATTAATAGCACAGCTGCCTTAAAATCATTGATCATTCAATCATATGAATTTTAAGCGCTAATGAACTACGTACAACTCATCAGGCGTTTAGACGAAATCGACCCCATCGCCTATGGGAAGTCGCGCAACTTCACCGACGGCGCAGTCACCGAACTCTCTCCTTATATCTCCCGTGGTGTGATCGATACGAAATTGGTGTTGTTGCATTTGGTGAAACGCGGTTTCAAATATTACCATCTTCAAAAGTTTGTGCAGCAAATGGCCTGGCGTGAATTTTTTCAACGGATTTGGCAAACGGAGGGTGAACGAATTCACACCGATTTGAAACAAGATCAAGGTGCACGTTTTCAAAAAGGCATGAGTTTGTCGGTGGATGGTGGCGCGACAGATATTGAAGTTATTGATGCAGCGATTGAAAAATTGAAATCGACCGGCTATATGCACAACCACTTACGGATGTATGTCGCGTTCATAACCTGCAATCTCGCGGGTTTTTATTGGCATGATCCGGCACGATGGATGTATTATCACTTGCTCGATGGAGATTGGGCTTCGAATGCGTTGAGCTGGCAATGGGTGGCCGGGACTTTCTCCAGCAAGAAATATATTGCGAACCAAGAAAATATCAATCACTATACAAAGTCAAATCAACGCAAGACTTATTTAGATTGTAGTTATGAAGAGTTGGCGGAAGCGACAGCTCCAGCGCATTTACTCGAAGCGGTTGATTTAAACTTAACGACAAACTTACCAGCTGCTGCACCCATTACAATAGATAGTAGTAAGTCGACTTGCATCTATAATTATTACAACCTGTCACCTGAGTGGCGCAAGGATGAACATGCAAATAGGATCTTGTTGTTGGAGCCTGCACTATTTGAACGTTATCCTGTTTCGGATGGATGTATAGCATTCATGATGGAGCAATGCAAAAATATTGAAGGCATACAGGTGTTTGTGGGGTCATTTACCGAATTACAAAAGCATACCCGTACTTCAACGCTGTATTACCGCGAACATCCATTGAATACCCATTACAAAGGAATCGAGGATGTCCGTGATTGGATGATTCAGGCCTCACTTCCCGTAAAAGGTTCTTTCTTTTCTTTCTGGAAGAAGTACGAACGGCAGATTGAAAAACAATATTTTTAAATTTAATCTGCTGGAGACGCGAATGGAAAGTCTAGTTTGGCTTGAAGTTTAGTCAGGTTTCATTCATCCATCTTCACTTCCAGTTCATGGATATAGGTTCCGTCTTCATTTCGGGTAGTAGTGACTTGCCCTGTGATTCCCTTGTATTTCCCGGTACCGCCCACAATGGCCCTACGATGAATAATTCCAGGCTCCATTAAACTTTTATTTTTGGGGTAACTGGATGTGCCCTGAGATATGATTTCATTTTCATCACCACAGTCAAATGTCAATGTTCCAAACCTTTCCGTAAAGGCAACAGGATTGAGCGTGTCGCTTTCCTCCATATCGACCGTTACCAGCCAGCCTATCACTTTACCTATTTCATTACCTAATGTGTCCGATATTGCTGCTTCAAATGCCATACCGTCGCCATGCCCATGTGCTGAATCTCCCAGGTTCAGGTGAGTCAGAATAGGTTTATCCTGAATGAACTTCATTCTAGTCCACTTAGAAGCCGATTGCTCCTGGCAGGACATTACCATAACGCTGATAGAAGCGGCGATTATTGACTGTTTGAAAAGCATAGTGAACAAATTTATACAAATGTTGTTAAATGCTTATGGATCGTAAAGAATTTATAAATAATCTGACTGGGGGGCTCACCCTGACCTGTATCAGCTGCATGATGCAGGCTTGCTCAAAGGAAGAGGCTGCTGCTACCCCCAATAATAACAACAACAATAACAATAATAACAACCCCACTCCCAGTGATATCTTGTTGACAGTCAACCTCAATTCTCAGTTATTGGCTATCAATGATTTTGTGTTGGATAAAGGGGTCGTTGTTGTTCGGGTAGCCACAGGAAATCTTGCTGCCAGCTTTGTGGCTTTTTCAAGTGCATGCCCTCACGCCGGCTCTACCATCAGTTTTGTTAAGGCATCGAGCAGTTTTAATTGTTCGGCCCATGGTTCTAATTTTTCAATTGATGGAGCAGTAACCACGGGGCCCGCTACCACCGGTCTGCAAAAGAAAACGGTAGAAATTGTCGGTACGAATTTAAATGTGAAATAGACGGAAGTCTTACTCAACGACTATAATTCCCTTGGCCAGTATATTCACCTCTTTTTTCGGTTGAGTTATAGCATCTATTTCTGCCTGAGATTTTTTCGCATCCTCTGCATAATGCTTCAACTCGCTGACTGAAGTTGTTTTTATTGCCGCTTTTCCTTCAATTACAACTGTCTTGCCTTTGGCTGCCAATGGGACAAAAAATCCATAGTCCTTCATCTTGACCATCGCCTGATTGCCATCGGGCAATTCCAGCTTGAGCCAACAGCCTTTATTGGGACATACTTCTACAATTTTAGCTTTGATTTTAACTCCATCCAGCGTTGCACCTCCATCCAATTGTGCAACCGCATCCACCAATTCGATTGCTCCTTTTGATTTCACTTTTTCTCCATACACATCACCTGGAAGTGCATTCCCTACTGGGGGTTGAGCGAAGGAAGAAATTGACAACAACACAACTCCCATTGCAATGATAACCGGTTTCATATGTTCTATTTTATTGTTTGGTAATATGTTCTGAAACAATCGTTTCCATCTTTTTCGCCGTCTCAATTCCAAATACCGGAAGATGCTTGGGATCCAAAAGTCTAATTTGAACCAACACACTTGCCTGATCCCAATAGATATGCTCATGGGTGACTCTCCCATCTTTAAAACCTACAATGACAACCAACGGCACTTCAACCCGTCTACCCGTAGGAGGTATATTCGGCAACATCCAGCCCACTTCAGATGTATGTGTGAACTTGAAGACCATTTCATCTACCAATTGATGTTCATCAATGGTTTGAGAAACCGGGACGATTTCCAGGTCCTTTGGGAAAAATTTACCTGTCGGTACCAAATCAGTATAAAAACGTTTTACCGCATCGTAGCCCAATCCTCCAACCATGGTTGGAATATGATTGACATGCGGGTGTTCGGTCATGGTTGCCATGGTCGTATCCAAATCACCCCTCGCTTCGGCATCCATATGCAATTGGAAACTTTCCTTCAATACCTGCTGTTGAGAAGACAGACTCATATGCTAATTCAATTTTCGTACAAACTTATAACCAAACCCAAATCCAACTCTCCAACTTCCAAAAGTCGATTTTGGGAAAAAGGGTACCATGAATACAAAATTTTTATAATCTACCCGTGGGGTCATCCCCAACTTTGTTCCAAATTTTCCGTTCTCTGAATATAATGAAGGGAGTGCTCCTACGCCTACCTTCAAGTTTTTATTCAGATTCAGCAATACTACGGGACCGCCAGCGTTCACTGCAAAAAAGTCTTTACCAGCGGCTACTCCAATCATTCCCTCCAGCCCAATCTTAAATTGTGGTGCGGATTTTTCACGTGTCTCCTGGGCAGCCACATGTACGCATATGAAGCTCGAAATGAGCAGTACAGCGGGGAGCCTGAACGCAGGTAAAAAAAGCCTCATGCCATCGTTGATTATTCTATTAAAATACTATATTTTGTGAATATCTTCATTCTGCTTTTCTTCATCGAATATGAAATTTTTTTTCTTCATTATACTGATTCCTTTTCAGGTCTGGTCTCAGACAACCCCCAACATCATTTATATCTACGCGGATGACCTTGGTTATGGTGAATTAGGGTCCTATGGACAAAAAAAAATTCAAACACCCCACCTGGATCAAATGGCTAAAGAAGGCATACGCTTTACGCAACACTATAGCAGTGCTCCGGTCTGTGCACCTTCACGCTGCATGCTCATGACAGGAAAACATCCCGGGAAATCCTACATACGAGGCAATTACGAACGGGGAGGATTTACCGATGGGGAAGAAAGAGGACAAATGCCGCTTCATCCGGGTGCCTACACCATAGCTACCATGTTAAAAGAACAGGGGTATGCCACCGGACTGGTAGGGAAATGGGGTATGGGAACCGTTGGCACTTCAGGAAGTCCTCTGCTCCACGGATTCGATTATTATTACGGCTACCTTGATCAGAAACAGGCCCATAATTATTATCCAACTCATTTGTGGGAAAATGATCGCTGGGATTCACTCAATAACCCTCCGCTGCTGGTGCATACTCCAATTGATCCGAAAACAGCAACGGATGCTGATTTTAAGAAATATGTTGGAACGGACTATGCTCCTGCTAAAATGAAAAAGAAAGCGTTGAACTTCATTGATCAACACAAAAACAAACCTTTCTTTCTTTATCTCCCTTTTACTATTCCACACTTGGCATTGCAGGCTCCCGAGCGATACGTTGCACAGTACATCGGAAAATTTGAGGACATTCCCTACTATGGTGATAAAGGGTATGCTCCCAACAAGTACCCTCGTGCAACGTATGCTGCCATGATTAGTTATTTAGATGAGCAGGTGGGCCGAATTTTTGCACAATTGAAGCAGTTGAGACTGGATGAAAATACGGTTGTAATGTTTTCCAGTGATAACGGTGCAACCTTTTCTGCTGGGGTAGATCATCAGTTTTTCAATAGCGTTGCAGGTTTGAGGGGACTTAAAATGGATCTCTATGAAGGAGGAATAAAAGTACCATTCATCGCAAGATGGCCGGGAAAAATTCCAGCCAATAGTGAAAGTGACCATGTTTCTGTTCAGTATGACATCCTTCCCACACTTGCTGAGCTTACCGGTGCACGCGTGAAAGAAACGGATGGCGTTTCGCTGTTGCCTACTTTATTGGGAGAAGCTAGTCGACAACAACAGCATTCATTTTTTTACTTTGAATATCCAGAGAACGGGGGACAACTAGCTGTGCGTATTGGAAATTGGAAAGGCATTCGGCGCAACCTTCGCAAACAGCCCTCATCACCATGGGAGCTATATGATCTTCAAGCAGATCCTTCAGAAAAGTTTGATCGCTCTTCCCAATATCCTGAACTCATTCGGGAAATGGAGCTAATTGTCAAACGTGAACATCATCATCCCCACATCAATGAATGGGAGATAGTTTGTAAACAGTAACAAGTATGAGTATGAAAAAAATTGTTTCTTATGCACTCATTGTTTTGATGGCATGGTCGTGCACAACTGAAAAACAATATGAGGGATTCTATACGCCAGAGAAAATAATCTGGTCGGAACAAGGATGGAGCGATGAAGAGCGGGACTACTGGCATCACCTGAATGCGGGACAAGAATTTGCACCCTATAGCTGGGTGAAAGCGCTGGAGGCGCCCGATACGAACCTTTCATTACTGGATCCTTTGTATTTAAGAAGCCTTGGATTTTTAGATAAAGCCGTCACCAAGTATAATCCCGATGCACTGCCAATCGGTTTTTCTCTCAAGCCTGCTGAACAAGGTGGTAGAGTTATGATTGGTCTTACCTGTGCTTCCTGCCATACCGGTCAGATTAATTATAAAGGAAAGGCGTTTCGAATTGATGGTGCTTCTGCAGGATTTAATATCTATCAGTTTTTTACCGACTATGGCGTTGCATTGGGCAATACATTGAGGGATTCAACTGCATGGAAGCGATTTGAAAATCGGGTGTTATCAGCAGAGCCTGGAGATGCATCGCAATTGAGAAAAGAGGTGGAGCAGGTAGTTGCTGCTGCACTTTGGGAAGGAGAGGCGTATGCAAAATTAGGTACTCCTTCTGTAGATGCCGGTTACGGTCGCATGGACCCTTTCAACCGAATTGGCAACGAAGTGTTTGGACTTGGATTACGAGAGCAGTCCAATTACCATGCCATGAATGCTCCGGTTGGAGTTCCTTTTCTGTGGGACATTGCTCGTCTCAACTGGGTGCACTACAATGCTTCTTTCAGTCAACCCATGGCGCGAAATATTTTGCAAGTATTGGGAAATGGCGGCAGAACTTTTTTCCTGGATGAACAGGGAAATGTGAAAACGGGTCCCGATAAATGGGCGAGTAATTTCAATGTAGAGCGACTGATTGAAATGGAAAAAGGGTATGCGTCGTTGAAGGCGCCGGTCTGGCCGACTGAAATGTTGGGAGCAGTCGATATGAAAAAAGCTGAAACTGGAAAAGTAGTGTTCATGGCAAATTGTGCGAAGTGCCATGCACCGCGACCCGTAATTGGAACCGATCCCAATCATCCTGAATTAGCGGTAACTGCAGTTCCTCTTCACGTGATTGGGACCGATTCCAGTGAATCAGCAACGTTTATTCGTCGCCGCTACAATGTTTCAAAACTACTGGGACCGGATGCAACGGATGTGGATGGAGCAACGGGACTTCAAGTACTCACCCGTGAGATGGCCAACTATAGTTATGATCAACTCGGGTACACACCTGAACAACGTCGAATAGCAAATGGTGATGGTCGACCATACCTGGTTCGTGCAAAAGCCATTTACAAAGCACGTCCGCTCGATGGCATCTGGAGTACACCGCCTTTCTTGCACAATGGGTCAGTGCCTACCATATATGAGTTGTTGAGTCCACCTGCAGACCGACCCGTAACATTTTGGCTGGGAACCTATGAGTTTGATCCTGAAAAAATTGGATATGTAAATAAGCCGACAAAAAAATCATTTCAATTTGATACACGGCTTCCGGGGAATGCGAATACGGGCCACGCATTTACCAATGATTCTACAACGGCAGGAAAAATTGGTCGTGCACTCACGCACGAAGAACGCATGGCTGTCATTGAATACTTGAAAGTACTTCCCACTATGCCTCCTGAACCTCACTCGCCGGTAGGGCGCGACTGGAATTAAGCAAAGCGTTCAACGCCCGGGACTTCCAGAATCAGATCGGCCCCATAACAACCTGCTGGGGTTTGATATCCTGGTTTAAATTCTCCGTTGAGAATTTTTTTGGTAATGATCAGGCTGCTGTGTGCGGTCAGCGTATATCCTTCCGGTCCAGTTAATTGAGCATTAAGCACAGATTGATGTGCATTCGTCACTTCACCCCAGACCAGGCTTTTGCTTTTGGCCCTACGTTCAGGGGATGGACCTGCAGGTCGTTTGTTGATCGAGTTTTTTACACGGTTGCGCATGAATGAAGTTCGAAGCAGCCAGTTATAGAGGGATTGGAATTTCAGCAACTGATAGGTTTTGGGTGAAACAGCTGTATAGGTTTCAATGTTGGGTATACCGGTGGTAGAAAATGCAGTAGATACATCGCCCCAGGGGATCGACATGACAAACAATTTTTTCAGTTTGAAGTCGACCCACATTCCTTTATGACCCAAAGCAACCGGGGTAATTTTTCCATCTTTTCGAACAGCACTTTTTTCACCCAGTCCCTGTGCCATGGTGATGGCGGTTCCGTGGCTGACCCCACCACCAATGGATCCAAAGGCCAGTTTAAGATGTGTGGCATCGGGCATTTTATTTTTTAGGAATAGCGCTATGCAGTCGGTTGGCACCACATCAAATCCTCCGCCGGGCATGATCATGATTCCGGCCATACACGCCTGTTCGTGATACCGTTTTGCCATTTCATATACTGCAATTTCTCCCGTGATGTCAATGTAATGTGTTTTTGTTTTAATGCAGGCCTCCATCATGGGTCGTGCAGTTACGCTGAATGGTCCGGCAGCATGGAGAACGACGGGAAAATCCTGTAATGTTGTTTCCAGTTGAGTTGTATTGTTCAGGTCGACTATACGGTATTCTGTTTTCAAACGCTCGGCAATCGGTGCAATGACCTCTTTTCGTCTTCCGGCGATGATGGGTGTTAAGCCATATTCATGAGCCAGATCTGCAATGAGTTGTCCGGTATAGCCATTGGCGCCGTAAAGAAGAAAAGAGGAGTGACCCATGTTGTGTATTTTTATTTAAAATTACTTTACAAACACCATACAGTGTTGCCAGGGCAGATTGCTGATATTTTTGTGTAAGCGAAATCCAACGGCTTTTAATTCTTTTACTGATTGTGCTTCGCTCATTTTATGAATCTCTTTTATGGGTACTGCAAAATCTTCAGTCCTGAATTCTACTAAAACCAATTTTCCATCGGGTTTAAGTGCTTTATATATGGAAGATCCCATTTCAAAAGGAAATGAAAGTTCATGGTAAACATCTACCATTAGGATTAAATCAACACTCGCATTTGGCAATTGTATCGATGTTTCAGATCCCAAGACTGTAACAATGTTGGAAAGTTTTTCTTCATTGATTCTGTCGTTTATGAACGCAATCATTTCAGGTTCAACATCAACAGCATAGACTTTGCCATTTCCAATTTGTTTGGATATTAGTCGACTGTGGTACCCGCTTCCTGCTCCAATGTCAGCGACGTGCATTCCTTTTTTTAAATCAAGGTTTTGAATCAATTGAGTGGTATTTTCTTCGAATTCCCGTTCCGGTCGCTCCAGCCAATAGATTCCATAGTGGCTCATGACCTGCGCTATTTGTCGACCCATATACCATTTTTGTATCCCATTCGGATCTCCTCCCTTACTGGTATAGCGTTCTTGAGCAGTTCCAGAAAGGGTAAAGAATGCAATGACAAGTGAAAGGATCAGGGGGAAGCTGCTTGTATTCATCTCATAAACAATAAGTTAAGTGCAAAATTATGTTCATTTTTCAGAGACGACTGTTTTTTAATTCGAAGGATTTAAGACGAATTTTAAACAAAATCGTTCATTCGTATGTATAATTATTCAATAATTAGTAATTATTCAATGAAAACCATGGGTTTTCAGAATACCATAGAGAAAGGGCTCAACCTGTTCTTGTCTTCTTCAACAAAACAAAGAAGTGAACGGACTATTTTATTCATTGCTATTGCTAGCTACTTGCTGCATCTTGGATTGATTTTTCTCTCCTCTATTGGTGTGGTCACTTCTGAATCAAAATTTCTTACCAGTCCAATATCTGCCATCTATACTCCATTTTCGTTCATTCTGATATATGAAGTCTACCTTTTATTGTTTTATTTACCACAATCCACTTCTTTTTATATAGGAAAACAGTACGAGATCATGACACTGATTGTGATCAGAAGAATCTTCAAAGATTTAGGTGATTTGGAGTTAGTGAAAGACTGGTTTCAAAATGAGAATGATCTTCGATTTACAATTGATGCAGCAACCTCTTTGGTACTATTTTTCTTGATTTATCTTTTTTATCATAAGATTTTAAAACGGGAGCAACCATCCAATGGTCTTTTGAGTTTTCCGTCATCCAAAAGTCAATTCGTTTTTTTAAAGAAAACGATTGCATTGTTATTAGTACCAGTTCTTATCATTTTAGCTATTTATTCATTATCGGGCTGGATTTCTTTAGTGGTAAACAATCGCCTTTCAGATACAAGTATGCTTGCGTATATCAATAATATTTTCTTTGATGAATTCTTTACTATTCTGATTGTTGTGGATGTATTATTGTTGCTTGCTTCTTTTTTCTATTCCGATCGTTTTCATACAATTATTCGAAATTCCGGATTTGTGCTTTCTACCATAATGCTAAAAGTTTCTTTCTCAGTATCGGGGATACTCAATAATATACTCATCGTCGGCTCAGTAGTATTTGGATTACTGATCCTTTATATTCATCAATTATTTGAGCGGTCAACTCAAGACGAGAACTCGTGAGTACTTAATCGAACACGTCCAGGTCGTTAGCCATAGCAATTGGTCCCCTATAGAGGCTCTTCACTTCTCCCATCATGGTCTCTGCAGATTCTTTAAAAAACAGCATATGTGTGAGTACGAGCAGCTTGGGCTGCACGCGATTGGCAATATCTGCCAGCTGGGACGGAGAGGTGTGAAAGGTGCTGTGATATCGTTTCCATCGTTCTTCTCGTTTATCTAGTCCTTTTTGGGAGAACATTTCGTGGACGAGTATATCGCAATTCTTTGCATTTTGGATGAGTGATTCACTGTAGGTAGCGTCACCGGAAATCACAATTATTTTATCCGGGGTTTCAAATCGAAATCCAAATGAATGTTTCCAGTTTCCATGATTTACTTGAAACGCTATAACTTTCACAAGGTTGTCTTGGTAGATTACTCCCGGTTTAATTTCGTTTACATCAACTTTATAACTAGCAGGATTGCCCATTTCCAATCCTTTTATGCGAATTCCAATATCTTCTTTGTATGCTTTCATAATATGCCTGGTCATGGAATGAATTCCCTTTGGCCCGTATACTTCCAAAGCCGCATCCCGATCCAGTACCGCCGGTGTAAATATCACATCTGGATAGCCAGCTGTATGATCGGTATGCAAATGGGTGATGAACAGTCGTTTCAATTGGCTGGCTGCAAGCGCAGGGAATGTTTTGCTCATTGCCGATGCTCTTCTAACCAGTCCTGGTCCACAATCCACAATATAGGATTGGTCATTGACCACAATAGCAAGACTTGGCCCTGAGCGATCAGGATCAGCAAAAGGGGTACCGGTTCCGAGCATTACCAATTTGGTCTGCGCAAGTATCGTGCTGACTGTTAGTGCACCAATAATGAAAATACATAGATGTTTCATTTATTTCTTTCAATGAGTTCAATTGCCTTATTGGCATAGTAGACCATAGAGTCAATATCTGTCTTGTATGTATCCATACACGCTTTGGTGTGGGAGAGATAATATTTTGCTTTTGTGGTAGCGGCAGGGTCCATAGGCCGTATTCCTTTCTTACTTTCCAGTTCAGGGAATGGGTATCGCCATTGCCGATCATAGATTTCAGGATCAGTAATCAGTGGAATGATATCATACAAGTATCGCTGAGCATGGCCGACATATAGCTTATCCAATTCTTTGTAATCACTCAACCAGAAATTATATTTTCTAATATAGTCGGATAATTCTTTGTATTCATCTTGTAAAAAATATCCTTTTGATTCAGCATCGATTCTGCTTTTATCATTTGGAGTGAAGACAAAGAAAACCGAATAATTGGTCAAGACTCGGTAGTAGTCTTTTTGGTCGACTGTAGCCGGATCAGCACTCAATAAGGTTCTGAACGTATCGCATTGTTTTATTTTTTCAGTTTCAAAGTCCTTGAGCATATTCAACATTTCAACATCGCTTTTCAGATCCTTCGCTACTACTTCAATCAGTTCTCTGGATCTCTCTTTATCGGCAATTTTCTCTCGAATGTTTTCTGCAAAAAAGCCCAATGTCACTGCCGCAAACAGCATGAAGAACTCGGCCAGGTACTGCTTAGTACTTTTGCTTATGGAGGGCGATGGGTGTGTATGTTCCATTTTAAAGTCGAATTGTTTTTCCAGTTAGAGCTGAAGTCTTTGCGGCTTCAAGGATTTTTACAACAATGAGATTATTCTCCATTGAATAGGCTCCAAATCGTGGAACAGTAATTTTTCTACGAATCGCATCTGCAAAATATAGAAATGGGCTGGTATAGGTATTGGTTTCCTGAGGAGTGAGTCGGTATTCCACCTCGTTCCCTTTTTTCCCTTTTGCTTTCATGTTGTTGTTATCTTTTGTAATGATATAGCCATTCTCGCCATAGATCGCCATGTCTTTTCTGGCAAAGGGCCAATTCCAAGAAGCTTGGATGATGCATTGGGCTGTGGGGTAGGAGAGAATGATGGTTGCTTCATCATCCACTTTAGGATAAATATGCGGTTTGAACTGTGCGGTGATCGCTGTAACTGATGTTGGCAATTGTCCGTTCATCAACAGGGTCATTAGATTTGCACCGTAACACCCAAAGTCCATCAACGCGCCTCCACCATTTTGAATCGGGTCGGTCAGCCAATCAAAAAACTCTTTTGAAACACCAATTTCTTTTGGTCCCTCATGACCATCGTGCACCACTACTTTTCTGATCATCCCCATAAAATTGGTGTCGCGTGTCAATTCAAATGATCGATCGGTGGTAGGGTACCACGAGGTTTCAAAATTTGTCAATACTAAAATCTTGAATTGTTGTGCGAGTGCGATCATTTTTTCTGCATCGGCTACTGTCGTTGCCATCGGCTTTTCAACCATTACGTGAATGCCTTTGGGTGCGCAGGCTTCTACTACGCTCAGGTGTTCGAGTGTGGTTCCAAATCCCAAGACACCATCTGGTTTTGTTTGCTCCAGCATGGTGGTCAGATCGCTATAGAATAAACGGGGGTCGAGGTTGAATTTTTTTATCATTTTTTCTGCAAGCGCTTTATTGGATTCATAGATACCGACCAACTGAACGGCGCTGTCATTTTTTCTGCCTAGAATCCACGAGTTGTGACCATGGGATATGCCGGCTACGGCCATGCGGACTGGCTGTGCATCTACAACCGATAGGGAGGAGATGAAGAAAACCAGGAGACAAATGGATGTTGTAATGTGTTTCACTACTACAAATTTTTAATAATATACGTAATTTTCTTCTACCTTAACAACAGGAACTGATCATGTATAAACAGCCGTTGAATTCATGAAACCTTTATTATTGTTCTTACTATTTTTCTTTACAACCACTGTGAGCAGGGCGCAGAAAGTATTTACGGTGGATTATTCCTCACAGGCGGATGTCAAGGTATTTGTAGTAAAGTATGAATCCCAGGCCGACCTGAAAGTGTTCAAAGTTCAGTATGAATCGCAGGCTGGGAACAACAACGGCAAATGGTTTTTTACGAAATACGCTTCGCAGGCGGAGAAGAAAATATTCTTTGTGGATTATGAGTCTCAGGCAGATGTAAAACTCTTTTTTGTCAATTATGAATCACAGTCGGGCTGGAAGAACAATGCCAAGCGTCATTTCTTTTATTGAACAATGCGCTAATAATGATACCTGCACTGTGCAATGATCAGTGCATCACCCTCCACCCGATAGATCAATCGGTGCTCAAGATTTATTCTGCGAGAAAGCCATCTACTCAGATCACCTTTTAGCCGTTCAGGTTTGCCAATTCCCCCATCGGGATCTCGTTTGATATCACGGATGAGTCTATTTATTTTAGAGATGATTTTCGGATCTATTTCTTGCCAATATACATAATCATCCCAGGCCAGATCCGTGAAGAGTATATTCATTTAGAGATCGAGCTTTCTCTTTTTTACTTTTCCCTTTTCAACTTGCTTGATTGATTCACGAAGGCGCGATGCATTTTTAGGGCTACTCAATAAATATAGGGTTTCCTGCAGACTGGAGTAATCTTCTTTTGACATCACTACGACTTCCTCTCCCATTTTACGGGTTATGTACAGGGGTTTGTGTTCTTCCACAACAGCATCCAGATAGGCTTTCATGTTTTGCCTAAACTCGGAATAGTTTGCGATGTCCATGACGCTTTATTTTTTCAAATATAGTCCATTTTTACAACTTGTACAAGTTATTGTACAATTGCTAAGGGATATCGTAACCGCCTCTGCGTTTGGATTTGACTTGTTCGGGCCAGTTGCGACCAGTTTGCGGATTAACCGGAAGATTGGCTTTCTCATTGGAGCTGCGTTCGGGGTCTTCGCTTGCCATATACACTAAAATAGCAGTCAGGATTGCATTATTGCGTAAATCATCGAATACGATCTTATCGTACGTATCGCGATTGGTATGCCAGGTATAGTTGAAGTAAGACCAGTTGAGTGCGCCGAGTGAAAATGCGGGAGCGCCCACAGCAATGAATGAGGCATGATCTGATCCACCGCCACCGGGCATCCCGGGAAAGGTTGTTTTTAAAGAATCTTTGTATTCTTGAGGAACTGCCGCGAGCCAGCGTCCAACATAATCTTTTGATTTTGCGAATCCAGAGCCGGATGTATTGATAACACGACCGGTTCCGTTGTCTTGATTGAAGAGCGCTTGAAGATTATTGACTATTTCCGGATGATCTTCTACAAATGCGCGTGAACCGTTGAGTCCCTGCTCTTCACTTCCCCAATGTCCGACCAATACTGTACGTTTTGGGTTTGGATATACTTTTTTCAAAATACGCATTGCTTCCATCATCACCATTGTTCCCGTTCCGTTATCGGTCGCACCGGTCGCACCATCCCATGAATCAAAATGTGCAGAGAGCATGACGTATTCATTGGGCTGCTGCGTTCCTTTTATTTCTCCAATTGTATTGAAGGTAGGGACCTCTCCGCGTTCTTTTGAAGTGGCCAGTACACTGATTACCGGAGATTTGCCAGACTCGGTCAGGCGATACAGCAGTCCATAATCTTCCAGCATGATGTCAATGGTGGGGATTTTTTTTGTGTAGGCGTCAAAGATCTTGTTTACGCCAAAACCCTGACTCCAGTTGCTCCCAACGATTCCTGCTGCTCCAGCCTTTTCCAGCACTGCAGACAACTGACGATTGTTGTAACCGGTTTTGGCCACGCGTTTTCTCCACGCCTCTGTAGCTTCTTTGCGTTCCTGTTGCATTTTATCGAATGAAGCCTTAGTTGCAAATTCTTTCCAATTGTAATCAGGTCTTCCTGTTGGTTGCGGCATGGCAATCAGCACAAACTTGCCTTTTACATTCGGTAGCCACTGTTGGAAATCCATGGAATCTTTAGCATCAATCAATACGATGGTTTCTCCCTTGACTGCTTTTTTTGTTGAGGGCGAAAAAGCCAGTTGTGTAGCTTCTAAAGATTTGGTCCATGGACTGATCATGTCTACATGGGTGATACCTCGGTCCCAGCCCCTCCAGGTTCCATAGTTTTCGCGACGCGCTGCAATTCCATATTGCTCGTATTGTGCCAGTGCCCAATCACTTGCTTTCTCCATTTTTGAAGAACCCACCAGTCGAGGTCCGATACCATCCATCAACTCGTGGCTCATTCGTTTCAATTGCGAATTCTCATTGGCTTCTTTTATGATAGCGGCGATGACCGGATCGTTTTGGGCGAAGGATGCATGATTCAGTATTAGCAAACAAATGGCGAGGTTGAAACCGAAATGAAGGAGTCGCATGATTAGTTCTTTGATTTAAAAATAGATAAAATAAGGAGTACTTACTTAGCCTCATGTGGGATATCACTTAAAATGCCTTTGTAAATGCCAGGATCACTTCCGGTGATGAGTTCAGCTCCCACTGCTTTCCTATAGAATTCTGCTGGTCCAACTCCACCAATGATGGCATAGGCATAGCCCTGCGCACGCATGGCTTCCAGGCATTCCATCAGTAAAACTTTGCCAATTCCTTTTCCCCTAAAGGCTTGATCTACTCCGGTAGGACCAAAAAAATTTCGATAGGCAGCATCGTATGTTGCAAAGCCGATGATTGCCTGTTCACGAACTGCAATAAAGCTGGATATGGGCTGATAACTAAAGCTCACATCTACTTCACTCGCCCAGCCAGATCCATAGTGCCTGTTCACCCAATCCAGGAGGATTGATTTTTCTGCTGATAATGGACGTCTGAATATAATTCCGGATGCCTCAATTTCGGATTTTAGTCCCGAATACTCCGGTAGTGAATAGAGTTTAACCAGCATATCATGCATAGGTGCAATTTAAATATGTGTACGAGGAGGTCCTGCAATTCCTTTTTTTATTCTTGCCTTCACATAGAACAGATACAATAAAATCCCAGCAGCTACTGCTACAGATGTTGAAATAAACGGCAGATGTTTGGTGCTAAAACCTGCCACTGTTGTTTCAGGATAGGCCAGCGCTATAACAATAAATACCGTCCAGATCAAGGCTAGAATTTGAATTGGTCGCTGCAATTTTTTAGCATACAGAAACGTCACGGTTTCTGGTTTTGTTTTGCTCAACAGGGCCGCTGCCATGATTCCCGCGTAACCCAGGTAAGAAGAAAGCGTAGATACGCTGCTGATGATTTCAATTTGTTTGAGCGAAAGTATTGCGATACAACTGAATGCCCAGATCAAGATGGTCGCATTTCTTGGGGACCGTGTTGAAGCATCAACCTTTGAGATCCAGGAAGAGAAGGGAACAATTTTATCCCGTGAAAACGAAAATAATAATCGAGATGCTGTGGCCATTGAAGCGACCGCACAGGCAAAAATCGAAATCAGTACAAACAACAGCAATGCATAGGTCATGCGAACTCCAATTGTTTTTTCCAGTATCACGATCAACAAGTTTCCTTGTGTATTGCCTATGTCTTGTGCATGGACAACCAGAAAGAGCAGAATTAAAAATCCGGTTATGGTGGACGTGATCAGTGCCAGCATGACTGCACGGGGCACGCTGCTGCCAGGAGATTTTGTTTCTTCTGCGAGATCGGCTGCAGCCTCAAATCCGGTCAGTGCCCACGCCGCCAATAAAAGGGAAAGTGACAGCGTTGAAAAGTTGATGCTGTGCTTGTCTATAAATTGAGTAGCCGACTGCAGATGTGCAAGTGTGGCATTTCCACTCATCAGCCAAATTCCGGCAAGTACAATGATTACGAGAGCGATGCCAATCATTTCAGTATACACTCCCAGATCATTCACTTTTGAAGCGATATGGATACCAAACAGATGGACCACCATCACTGCGGTTATGACCAGTACCGTTACAAGCGACGTTGTGGTTTCAGACAATGGGATCTCCAGTAGATCCACCAATGTGACTGTAAAGGTTTCACAAATACCAGGAAAACCGGTGATGAATTGAATCAATAAAAACCATCCAATAAAAAAACCAAAATCAGTATTGACCAGTCTACTGGCCCATTGGTAACCGTATCCTGCAATTGGAAATTGTATGGATAAGTTCGCCATGACCAATGCTACCAGAAATTGTCCTGCACCGACAAACAGCCATGTCCAGGCAATTGCTCCTCCGGCTTGATGGTATCCAAAATTAAAATTGGCAAAAATTCCCGTGAGCACAGACATGAGCGAAAATGAAATCGCAAAACTGGAGAAGCTGTTCATTGAGCGACTCAATTCTTCTTTGTAGCCGAATGCATTCGTCTTGCTCATAGACCACGTTTAGGCAAACTGAAGCTTATTAATGGCGTGCTCTGCCCAATCTTGAGTTATCATTGAATCATTGATCACCGTATACCACAGCTTTGGTCGCGATTCTATATATTTTCTAACATTCACAATTGAATTCAACAGATCTTCTTTTTTGATTCCGAGTATTTCGGGTTGATACGGAAGTTTTACTTCATCCATTACATCCCGGATAAAATCAAAACCATTGCCCTGCAATTGACTCATGACGTAGATGCCTAGGCCCACGATGTATCCGTGCACAAAAGGACGTTTTAAGCGTTCTTCCAGTTCATAAAACAGGTAATGTTCAGAGCCTTCTTCCACACGGAAGTGACCTGCTGGGAGGCAGATCGTATTCAGATCGATATATCCTTCTACGATGGCCATCAATCCTTTATCGGTATTGTCGCGGATATCGCCCAAACATCCATAAAGCATATGGAGGATTTGCTGCGCACGTTCAATGGAGCTTTTGGTATAGGGAAATTCTGATTTGCCTTTCAGGTGTGCGTAGGTCCAGTCAAACGAAGCAGTATGCATGGAAAGCAGGTCTCCGATTCCTGCAATATTTAATTCTGGAGGAGCTGTTCGGATGATTCCAAAATCGATTACCAGAGGATTGGGAGATGCGTGTCCCACATATGCCACTTCATGATTTCTGCGGATTCCTGCAGCTGGAGTGGTGAAGGCATCCACGGAAAGTATGGTCGGAATGCTGATGAGACGCCACCCCTTTTTCCACGAAACATATTTGGCCGCGTCAATGGCCATGCCTCCGCCCACACCCACTACCGCATCGCATGCGGGCAATCCTTCGCACATTTCATCCAACCACGATTCTTCCATGGTTTCAACGAATACTACGGATGCTGGGGTACCGCCCAGTTTTTCTTGCGTAACCTTCCAGGGGATGTCCATGGTCATGACGCAGAATGTGCCGATTTCTTTTCCGAGTCCCTTACAGGCATCCTGACCGGTACGCAGGTCGAGGACATTGGTGTGTTCTTTTAGGTGCAGCATGTATTATCTTTAAAAGTTTTTTAATTCTGTTTCAATTTTTTCTTTCAGCTCTAAGTTGTGTTGCTCAATTTCTTTTAAAATATTATGGTAAGAAAAATACCGACTTGAATAGTTGTGTAATTCAAAGACGAGCGAACCGCTGGTGATTCTTTTTTTTGTTTCGGGAAGATTCATGATGAATGTTCTGTAATTCTCATTATTTGAAAATTCAGGCGGATAGCTATTCAGTAGGCTATCATTCCTGTTTTTCATGACGGCTTCAAATAGGTTTATACTGGGACGATGCTTATAATTAAATTCCACGCCCAAGTCATCAAATATATGGTTATTGTCTTCTAATCGTTTAAAAATAACCTCATAGTAGTAGGAGAGTTGAGACTTGAGTTGTGTGTCATCGATTCCGCTGACGAGTCCACTTGATTGCATATTCTTGAATGTCATATTATTGATGAACAGCGTAGCGTAATTGGGCATATTTCCGATGGAGACATATTTAGTTTTCAGTTCCTCCCATCCTATTTTACCTGAATGAAATTGATAGAGAAGATATTTTAGTTCTAAAAAACGGTATTCGTATTTAGTGGTAGAATCAAAAATGGTTTTAATTCTAGTTCTGTCTTGTTCCAGATCAAGCAAGAGAGCGTTATAGTTTTCTTTCATGCTTTCTTTTTCCAGTCCTGCTTCTCTAAAGTTTTCAGCAAAAAATCCAAACGTTACAGCAAGAAAAAGCATGAGGAATTCGGTGAAATATTCTTTAAAAGCCTTCTTATCTGTGCTCATGATTTCAACTGTTGTTTACGATATATGCTTTTAAATGATTTTTAAGTACCCAGCGTTCCAGTCGCATAGCAGCGATATTGGATTGCAGGTTATGGATCATGCCTTGGAGGTGGACTATATAATTGACCAATGTGCGCACTTTTTGAGGGTCTTTATTGATGACAATAACTTTATGTTCTTTTAGTCCCTTCATCCGCTCCATGGCCAGTTGTGGCATATCATAAATTTCTTCAACAAGATCAATGATTTGTGATCGTTTGTCGCGGTACCTTGATTGATTCGCCATAAAAATAGCTTCTCTTCTTGTATACAGGGAAATTCGGCGAACGATACTGTCCGATCGAATCAATCGCATATTTCCTGCTTTCAATTCATCGCGTGTGGCAAGATTTTCTACAAAACCTACCCCTGCAACAATTGCCCGAGAGGACGGTAGTGTGAAAAAGGCATAAAGCGAGTCATAAAATGCTTCTGCAGGCGTTGTGCCTTGCATCAGTGGGATGAGTGCATTGATTTGTTTTATTTTTTGATCATAGTTATCCATTACCTCAACCAGGCGTATGCTATCGAGGTCAAGGTCCTCGATCAATCGCATGGCATATTGTACACCTCTTTCCTTCTCACCAATAGCTTCTCGTTGATTTTCTGCAAAAAAACCTAAGGTTACGGCTGCAAAAAGCATTAAAAATTCAAGAAAATATTCTCGTGTGTTTTTACGAGAATTATTTGAAGAATCCATTGGGGTTAATTTTGTATCAAATTACAAAATAACTCTAAAAGTCGAACGAATCAATACATCAAAAAATGAAATCAGTGAATAGAATCGCTATGAAATGGACACCTGCTTTTTGAGGATTTCGTTTCCCATGCATCTGAATTATAAAAAAAGTTGGGAGTGTGTATTGTATTATCGTATTCTTTATGGAATACTGGAACAGCTGATCCGGAGATTGGTGGAACAATCCAAGCCCAATCGGCTGTGACGGCTCTTCCTTCCTTCTTCTCATTTCGCACGAATTTCATGAATTGATCCGATGCGGCATGATGATCTGCGATGGTCACACCTTGTTGAACAAAGGAATGATATACGGCTTCATTCAAGATGACCAATGCATAGTCTTTCCAAAACGGATTTGACTTTGGGTGAAGTCCTGCTTTCTTAGCAATGATTGGAAGTAAATTATAGCGATGTTCATCACCGAGATTTCGTGAGCCTATTTCAGTGATCATGTACCAACCATTGAATGGAGCCGCGGGGTAGATAATACCACCTATTTCTAATGACATATCCGAAATCATTGGCAGAGCGTGCCATTTCACATTGAGTTCTTTAAACCATGCATGTTGAGGATGTTCAAGTAGTACTTCAAGAACGTCTTCCTGATTTAGTGCGTGAATTATGGGGGTTGAACCGTTGGCTTGAATCACCAGTGGCATTAATTCAAAGTGTGTGTCATTGAATTTCCATCCCAGTTCTTCACATATTTTTTTAAATGAACGCTGGTCTGGATCATCCGCATACCGAATGAGGTGTTTATTCCAGATTCTCAACGGAGCAATTCCATTGGGAGCAGTAGGGGGGAAAATACTGATCATGGGAAGAATCTTCCCTTGGTTGGTTGCTTCACGCAGATGATCGGATAATGCACTAATCGCATCTTCGGTATTATGAGTACCCCGATGATCCCGAACAATCAGTGATTTCCAGTATAATCTTCCAATGCAGCGGTTGCTATTTCTCCACGCCATTCGAGCACCGTGTTCCAATTCATGGGGAAGATGCATGTATGTTCCGGTACGGTTAATTTCTTCAGAGATGATATTCAAGCGACTATCCGGATTTCCTAATTCCAGCTCCTCATGGAGCAGTTGAAGAAAAGCAGAAGCTTTCTGAAAGAGATTTGGTACTGTTTTCATGGACCGCAAAGGTACTACTAAGGCAGAAAATTATTGTTTTTTGAATAATTGGTCATTGATAATGATTTCATCTTTACCCATATCAAATGGCTGCGCTAAAGCAATCCAACTGGTTCCGTCGCTGAATTTAAAGTGAATGGTGTTGCCCTTGATCGTATATGTTCCTTTCTTATCATTGCCTGCTGTTGCTACTCCTACAAAATTGTCTTTACCTGCAACAGCCCCCAGTTTATTCATTTCAAATGTTCCATTGGACGCAAAACGAATGGTTGCAGTTCGGGTAACAGGCCCAGCACTGGCTAATCCAAAATAAACTTTGTTGTGAAGGGCATTGGCTTGAAATGGTTCAGCCAATAAGCATCCTCCTCCATCAAACGCAGACAAAATACCCTTCGTGTATTCTACATTGATTGTCATTTTTCTTCCATCTCCCCATGATAGATCCATCTTGTTGCCAACCGCTTTGTATTTTGCTATGTTCTTTTTGTTGTATTGCATCTCTTTATTGAGGTCAACGGGGTTAATTCCAAAAACAGGATTAACAATCAATGTGGTTTCATCATAAAAATACAGCCAAGAAATGTTGAGCTGGGAACTGAAGTAGTTTGTTCGCATGAATAATTTCCCTTTATTCTGAGCGCATGCCTGAATGCATAAGCTTAAAATCATCAAAAGAGTGAATACTATTTTTCTCATTTTATTTCTTTGAAACAATGTAGACTATTATATCAACAATAAACTACTCAACTTTAAGTACAATTAATTTATATTTTTTAAATTGCAGTAAATCTTTAAAATGCAAGAACAAAACTATTCCAACCACCAAAAATTTGTAACAGGCTACCATCGTGTGGGGGCTATCGGTATGTTGCTGCTCATCATTGGTTCTTTTGTAAACCTCTACAAATCTTCTCCTGCAAATTTATACTCGGCTTCCCTCATCTGTTTGGGTTCGCTGCTTCTATTGTTGGTTGCGGCATATGCTCGTTTGTTTCCCCTTAAAGCCCAGGATCGTGCCATTCGAGCTGAAGAAAACCTTCGTTATTTTTCTATGACGGGTAAGTTATTGCCCAAAGAACTTCGGGTATCTCAGATCATAGCATTGCGGTTTGCTTCTGATGACGAGTTTGTAGCGTTGGTGGACCGAGCAGTGAAAGAAAATCTGAAATCAAAAGATATCAAACAGGCCATTCAGCACTGGAGAGCAGACCATTACCGCGTTTAATCATTTTTCAGAACTACGTAGTCACAATCACGTTATCTACTGACAACAATCAATTCTTGAGGTCGCGGTGACGTATAGTTTCGTTCCTAAAAAGAATGAAACAATTGATTTTCTTATTGGCCAGCTTTGTGCTGGCTATACAGTTACAGGGACAGGATCAGCAACGCGACCAGGATCGGATACGAGAGCATGATCATCTTACTTATCGAGCGGGAGTAGTATATCAGGTCAGGGATCATGTTGAAACCCGCTTGCAATCCCGCGTGAGGCTTCAAGATGGATCGGAAGTAGATCCGGACGGGACAGTTAGAAAACGTGATCGCGAAAGAAAGCGATTAAAAGATGGGGAATGCATGAGCCTAAATGGGAAACGTTATCAGAGTCATCAGCGTTTTTTAGAGCGTTTCAATGGGCATTCACAGGTAAAAAATCAACAGCATCTTCGTTCCGTTGAGCGTAATCAAGACCATACAAAGCATCATAGATCGCGCCGCTAATAATCAAATGATTTGAAATTGCTGTATCTTTTGGTACTAAAATTTCAAATCATCCTTCATGGCCGATCAAGTCAAATCATTAAAAGCGTATGTATACGAGGGACTGATGATATTTTTTGCAGTAAGCCTTGGGTTCATTGCAGAAAATATTCGAGATACCGTTGCGGAACGAAATAAAGAACGGGTGCTGATGGAAAGTGTCGTAACAAATTTAAAAATTGATACTGCGGCCCTCAATATTGTTATTGAAGGAAATATTAAAAAGAATCGTGTTTTTGATAGTTTAATTGTTTTGGCCAATCAGAATCTGAACGATACATTGATTCGAAAACAGTTTTATGAATTTTTTATTGCAGGCACGTATATGTCCCTTTTTCTTCCCTCAGATGCTGCATTGGTTCAGATCAAGACTGATGGAGGATTAGGATTGATTTCGAAAAAAGGAGTTGCCGACAGCATTCTCAACTATGATAAAGGGAATGAATCACTGCTCCGACACAACCAGGTGTATACCGAAGAGTCCGATGATTTGTGGGAAGCAGGTTTTACCATTTTGGAACTTCGAATCACAAAGGACTTAAAGTATGTTGATTTTTTCAATGGTAGAAAAATGACTGGACTCTTACCACCACCCATTGTTACTGATCCGGATAAATTGAAAGTCTTTTTTGGACGACTCACACGCTGCTTATTACTGACGCAGACCAATCGAAACATGATGATCCGTCATCGACAACGTGCGGAGAATTTGATCCAGTATCTTACGGATACCTATGGTTTAGAAAATTAAGTTATTGAGCAGGCATCAGCATAATTTTTTCTGATGCGGCACTCATTACTTTTTGTTTTGAATAATAGGCCGGGAAGTACCGATCATTTGCCCAGTCGTTGAACAGGTTGCGGTAGAACGGACTGGATGGATCTCCGGATTGTCCCGGTGTATTCGTCATCATTGCTTTGTCCCAGTCCGACAGATCGGTTACCAACCTGAAACTGGCTCCTGCCGATTGATTATCTGCATTCCCGTTTGCATTGGGAGTGAGTCCACTGCCGCCCCTGGGCAAAGGACCTGCATCGATGAGCGCTCGCAATGAATCACTGACCAGTGCGGAAAATGGATGTTTGATCCATACATGTTTGTAATCCACCTGACCGTATTTCCATTGTTGCATGTCGTTTCCAAATCGGTCTTTCATTTTTTGAACGGCTGATTCAAACGTTGTCTTGAGCAACTGATTGCGTTCACCGATGGGATCATTTCTAAATGCCAGCGTTGGTGCATTCAACCATTTGATCACGGTGGTCATTTGTAAAGGAAGAAACGATTCAACGGATCGTGGGATGAACTGTCTGCGCATGATTTGAGTGAGCTCGCGCTCCCACATCATGTAGATGCCAGCAGCAATGCTGGTGGGTTCCAATCGCTTGTTCCATTGTTGCAGAAGTAGCCGCGAGCGTTCGGTGATTGAATCACTGAACCGAAAACCGATGATCATGGGAACCAGTTCACGGGCAGGAAGCGAATAGTAATCGGTCTGGAGTGCGATGGATTGATCAACGGTTGCCTTCGTCGATTTTCCCAATACTTCATTGACCCGGTTGCCGCGAAAAGCATCGGCCCAGGTGTATGCAATTGTTCGAAGGTGTGGATAGTCGCTCGGTGTCACATGCTGATTGGCTGTTGCAAAATATCCTTTGGCAGGATTGTACACATGCGGGCGGTCTTTGATCGGAAGAAACCCATTCCATTCGTATCGGCCGTCGCCCGGTACCGGCACCATCCCGCTGTGAGTGGTCCGAATGGGTGTAATGCCAACTGCCTGCCACCCGATGTTCCCTTTTTTATCGGCCCAAATCATGTTTTCGCCCGGAATATGGGAATAGGCGCATGCTTCTCTGAATTCATCCCAAGTTGTAGCCTGATCAATTCTGAGCGACGCAAGATAGGGAGCTCCACCGGGTTCCAACCATGCACACCGGATGGCATATGCCTTGAGGTTGGCGCGATCTATTTTTGTAACCGGACCATGATGCGTAAAGAATAATTCAATGGTAGTATCTCTACCGCCCCTGATCTTGAATGTCTCTTTGGTGGAGCTCATCTTTTTCCATCCATCCTTGTATTGATACTGCAGGGGATCATCGGGATTCAACGCATATACATAGAGATCTTCTGCATCTGTTTCAAAAATGGTGAGTCCCCAAGCCCCAAACTGATTATGTCCAATCGATACTCCGGGTATAACGGGTTCACCTCCTCCGATCACATCCCATCCCGGGGCAACAAGGTGCACGATGTATCTCAGGGAAGGCGTTGAAATTTTTCTGTGAGGATCATTGGCCAGAATTGGGAAGCCGCTTGCTGTCCTTGAACCACTGATGATCCAGTTATTGCTCCCTTCAGGTATATGTTCCGATTGAAGGTATTCTTTCTTGAACTGCAGTTCACGGTTGACTGCTTCGTAAGGGCCAAGAATATCGTCGTATAAAAGAGTACGGTTGATGGTAGAATCAATGTGCAGATCGGGTTCAAGGGGATGAAACCACGTGATGTCACGAACTTTTTTTTCACCGATTCTTCCAATGGCGCGTGCCAGATTCAGTTCTTGTCCAACGTTGGATCGTATGCCTTGGTGACGGGAAACGACAATTTCCGGCGACCATAACCCGGGCTGTATTCCCAACAATTTAAATTCAAACGGCAGCAGCGCTGGATGGTTGCGAACGGATTCGATGTATGCGTTCACGCCTCGTACATACGATACAATGATGCTTTTTCCCCGTGGATGGTAGTGAGATAATTCTTTTTCCATGTCCCCGCGGTATGCAAACAGGCGCGCACCCATATCACGGCTTAATTCTTGTTCACCCATGATTTCCGCCAGTGTACCCGTGGCTTGTCGCCTCCATATTTCAAACTGAAACAATCGGTCTTTTGCGGCACAGTATCCTTGGGCAAAAAAAAGATCCTGTTCATTTTTTGCATAGATATGATTGATGCCCCATTTGTCGCGTACAACTTCTACAGTCGCCTGCAATCCGGGAACAACAAGCGGTTGTTGTCCCCACGCCAACGTCTGCATGAAGAGCACTATGATTATTGAAAACTGCCTCATGTATCAATATTTCGGATTTACCTAAGTTATGGGAATTTATCCCTATTGGACTATCTTTAGCCTTTAAGAATATTTACAATCAAAAGGACGCTCATGACAGTACCGAACAAGAGAATTATTGCTCTTGCCTTAGTGACCATTCATTTATTTTCCTGCACAGAGCAAAAGCCCCAAGAGCAGAAAGCCGCTCCCGAGGTGATGACCGTTTCAGTGATTCAGAAAACAATTCCTGTTTATGGAGAATACGTAGGTGAAGTGTACGGCAAGGCTGACGTGGCCATATATCCCCGATTTGAGGGATGGATCGAGGGGATCCATTTCAAGGAAGGAACCCTGGTGCAAAAGGGACAATTATTATATACCCTGAGCGATGATCTTGCCCGAAACCAATTGAGTCAGGCAAAAGCCCATCTGGCAGAAGCCAAGACGATGATGGCCAAAGCCAAATCCGATTTGGATCGGGTGGAGCCTTTGGCGGCGATGAAAGCGCTCAGTCAGCGGGAATTGGATGCGGCAAAAGCCATGTACAATGCGTCAGTCAATGAAGTGGAAGCTGCCGAAGCGACTGTAGCAAACGCAACCATACAATTGGGCTTCGCCCGGATTGTTGCACCCATCACTGGCATCATTGGCATCAGCAAATTACAGGTAGGAGATTATGTTTCACAGTTTAATATAGGCGCTCCGATCAATACGGTCTCTACGCTGGAATCGGTTCGGGTGCGGTTTACCATTACCGAAGAAGATTATTTGAATTTTGCACGGAGAAAAAAAGAGAACGGTGATTTCGTTGTGAACAGCAGCATACCAGTGGAATTGTTGCTCAGCGATGGTTCGCGGTATGAAGAAAAAGGATCTATCGATATTGCCAACCGCGAAATTGATGCTGAGACCGGATCGTTCATGGTGCAGGCGGTATTTACCAATCGAAAAGGCTTGCTTCGCCCTGGACAATACGTAAAGGTCAAGCTTCAGGTAGATGAATTTCCCAATGCTGTGCTTGTCCCCCAGCAATCCATCATTCAAATTCAAAACAAGTACCAGACCTATGTGGTGGATGATAGCAGCAAACTGCGGGTACGAATGGTAAATGTTGGAAAACGCATGGGAAGCAATTGGTTGATCAATGGAGGACTTCAATCTGGTGAGAAGGTGGCAATTGTGGGAAGCATCATGTTGCGTCCCGATATGGTGGTGGTTCCAAAATTAATGAGCTGGAACAGTGATTCAACCGACATTCAGTAACTCTTTTTTCAATCAAGCACATGAGTGAGTTTTTTATACGTCGACCGATTTTTGCCATCGTTATTTCTATCCTCATAGTCATACTTGGGGGATTGACGATGTTGGGAATTCCCGTTTCCAAGTATCCGGAAATCACGCCCCCGATGGTACAGGTCACCGCTTTTTACAACGGCGCAAACGCTGTTGATATGGAACAAACTGTTTCCACGCCGATCGAACAGCAGATCAATGGTGTAGAGGGCATGTTGTACATGAAATCGATCAATGCCAACAACGGTACGGCAACCATTCAGGTTTCTTTTGAAGTCGGGACGAACCTAGACAATGCCAACATGCTTACGCAAAACCGCGTTGCCACGGCAACGCCTTTTTTGCCAACAGAAGTAAAGAATCTGGGTGTGAATGTCAAAAAATCGTTGACGTTTCCGTTGATGTTGGTATCACTTTATTCAAAGTCCGGCGTATTCGATGCTTCGTTCATCAATAACTATGCGTTCATCAATATCCTCGATGAACTCAAGCGCATCAAGGGAGTAGGAGATGTGAATGTGATGGGAGGATCGGAGTATGCGATGCGTGTTTGGGTGAAGCCGGATCAGTTGGCTTCATACGGACTGACCGTCAGCGATGTCATTGGGGCAGTTCGAGAACAAAACAATGTAAATCGTCAGCATAAAGTGGACAAGATATAGTCTAAATTAGTAGAGTGTTTCCATCATTAACAATTAAATCAATAATGACATGGAACAGAAGCCAAAACAATCTACAGAGAACTTCATTAAAGAGATCCGCCGCAAGACAAGGAGACTCTTTTCCTCAGAACAAAAGTTAGTAATCGTAATGGAAGCTCAACGAGGGGAATACTCCATTGCAGAGCTTTGCCGCAAACATGGTATATCCCAAGCCACCTTTTATAAATGGAACAAAGAATTTATGGAAGCGGGTAAAAAGCGTCTATCTGGCGATACTACAAGGGAGGCTACCAGTGATGAAGTAGCTGATCTACGAAATAAAAATAAAGAGCTTAAGGAACTTGTAGCTGATTTACTGCTTGAAAACAACATACTAAAAAAAAGTATCGACAGGCTGGCTTAAATGAAAGGTATGTCAAGTATATGAAGCTAACAGCACAGGAGAAGCAGGAAGTAATTAAACTAGTGGAGGGCTCTGAACTAGGGGTTCATCAAACGCTACAGAAGCTGGGTATTGCTAAAAGCACTTTTTACAAATGGTATAAGGTTTATTTAGACCAAGGAATGGTGGGGCTAGAACCAAAGCCACCAGGTAATCGTAGGCAGTGGAATACCATCCCTGAAGGGGAAAGAACACTTGTAGTGGAACTGGCGTTAGAATACAGTGATTTATCTCCTAGGGAACTAGCATGTAAGCTCAGTGATACAAGGGGTGTATTCATCTCTGAGTCAAGTGTTTATAGGATATTAAAGTCAAGGGGATTGATCACCACACCTAACCATATCTTGCTATCTG
>Ga0194124_10000771_pt1 | contig 45556 bp, 36 predicted proteins | sample TA2KigCas0mmetaG_FD_148605 | JGI IMG/M metagenome (GOLD analysis project Ga0194124, IMG submission 148605) | Freshwater microbial communities from Lake Tanganyika, Tanzania - TA2015031 Kigoma Deep Cast 0m | ecosystem: Environmental > Aquatic > Freshwater > Lake | place: Tanzania: Lake...
TTTTAGGTCATGTTTTCCTCGAGTAGTGAGCGTTACGCCCGGAATGTAGCGCGACTCTGTGACATTGGAAAATAACAATTTCAAGAATGCATATGCTGTTCGTGAGACGCTGAATAAAAAAATCGAATAAGTAAATTTGAAAATAGCCTTATGCAAACGAGGATATTTTTGCCAGACTTTCGAGCAGAAGGCTTTTACAAAAAAGCTGGCATGACACCTGACACGACCAACCAAGGGGATAACAATGAGCCTGGAATCTGCCCAAGAGACAATTTTTGACACCCAGCATGCTGCACAACCTTACAGCGCAGACCCGCTATCAGCGCTCACGGTGGCGAAAGCCCAAGCGAAAGAAGCGGGCTTGCCCTACAGCGGTACCGTGCCGCCTACGATTGCGTGGTCGTTGTTCCGGCAAGGGTCTCTCGTACTGGTTGATGTCCGTACCACCGAAGAGCGGCATTTTGTTGGGCATGTGCCTGGCTCGACACACGTCGCATGGGCAACCGGCACCAGCCTGAACCGGAACCCGCGTTTTCTCAAAGAGTTGGAGACGCGAGCAGGGGGTAAAGATGCAACCATCCTCCTTCTCTGTCGAAGCGGCAACCGCTCCGCCGCCGCCGCGACTGCTGCTTTCGCCGCTGGATTTCAGCATGTGTTCAATATTGCCGAGGGCTTCGAGGGCGACCTAGATCAGAACGCGCAGCGGGGCAGAATTGGCGGCTGGCGTTTCCACGGCCTGCCTTGGGCTCAAGACTGATCGGTCTGACGAGATGAATCAGCGCGCTGGCCACTGGAGCTCCGGCAAGGCACACACCGAGTTAGGCGATATCGTCAATCAACTCAGAGCGGCGCGTGAGCGATGGCGTGAAGCACATGAGCGTCATCGTGAGTTCGACGAAAGAGAATTCCCATCGCGGGTCGAGCTTCGCCGCATTCTCGAGGATTTATGTGCTGCTCTATTTCCAATGCGCCTTGGGCCAACGAGCCTACGCCAATCGAGCGAGGATTTCTTTGTTGGTTACACGCTAGATTCCGCATTGACTCGATTACAGGATCAAATACGGCTTGATCTGGGCTACAAGTTAGCGCCGGACACCACAACAGCGAACAAAGATGTTAATGCCCAAGCGGCCGAATTGGTCCGTCAGTTTGCACACCAATTACCAGTAATTCGACAGATTTTGGATGCAGACGTGGAAGCGGCTTATCACGGCGACCCGGCGGCTCGTAGCGTGGATGAAGTATTGCTTTGCTACCCGGGTATTGCAGCGATCACGTATCACCGTATCGCTCACGAACTGTACCAGCTTGGCGCACCATTAGTCGCGCGCATCATTGCCGAAATTTCTCATTCGGATACGGGCATCGATATACATCCGGGTGCTGTTATCGGCGGTCGATTTTTTATTGATCATGGTACCGGCGTTGTTATTGGAGAGACTGCTGTCATTGGTGAGCGTGTTCGTATCTATCAAAACGTAACACTGGGTGCAAAGCGATTCCCTGCCGGTGAAAACGGCACCCTTTAAAAGGGATTGCCTCGACATCCGCAACTTCAAGATCATGTAGTTGTGTATGCAGGCGCCACACTGCTAGGACGAATTGTGGTTGGAGCAGGATCAATTATTGGCGGTAATGTCTGGTTAACCGAGAGCGTGCCTGCGAACAGTCATATCACGCAGGTTTGGGCACACCATGACAAATATAAATACGTAGATAAACACTCAATCTAGTCAGATTCATCGATTTACAAGGACCCGAAAGGAAACAAGATGGCAACCACAGAAGATACCCAGCTCGCCCTCAGTGACAATGCTGCTCGCCAGCTTGCCAATGCGACCAAGACAGTTCCGCAGCTTTCCACGATTTCACCTCGCTGGTTAGTACATATGCTGCAATGGTTACCGGTTGAAGCGGGTATCTATCGCCTTAACAAGGTTAAAAACCCGTTGAATGTTCAAGTGGCCTGTGCCAGCCGCGACGCATCAGAACTTCCTCAAATTTTCGTTGATTATGAAGATCAACCTCGGGAGTATTTTCTTAATGCCGTCAGCACAGTCTTGGATGTACATACCCGAGTATCCGATCTGTATAGCAGTCCGCATGATCAGATCAAAGAGCAGCTGAGGTTGACGATAGAAACAATCAAAGAAAAGCAAGAGAGCGAACTCATTAATAACGCGGATTATGGCTTGCTGGCTAGTGTTGATGATGAGCAGCGGATTTCCACATTGACAGGTGCGCCAACACCCGATGATCTGGATGATTTATTGACGAAAGTCTGGAAAGAGCCTGGCTTCTTCTTGACTCACCCGCGTGCTATAGCGGCATTTGGTCGTGAGTGCATACGACGCGGTGTTCCACCGCCAACCGTTAGTTTGTTTGGTGCGCAGTTCATTACCTGGCGCGGTATTCCGCTCATTCCTTCGGATAAGGTGCCTATCGAAGACGGTAAAACCAAGATCTTGCTTCTGCGCTCGGGCGAAAAAAAGCAAGGCGTTGTTGGCTTGTTCCAGCCCGGGCTCGCAGGCGAGCAAAGTCCAGGGCTGTCGGTGCGATTTATGGGCATCAGTCGCAACGCGATTGCGTCTTATCTGATTTCCCTGTACTGCTCGTTGGCGGTACTCACTGAGGATGCATTAGCTGTGCTTGAAGACGTTGAAGTGGATCGCTACCATGATTATCCAGCCACCTACAAGTAATCATAGCGAGTCGAGCTTGCCTGAGCTCTCAGCCCTCGTAAAGATGGCAACTCAGTTGTTTCGCGAGCTGCCAATATCACCCGCTGCGATTTCAAGTCCAACATTGACGTCAGCCTCGGTACCTACCACGCTTCCAGGTACCCCGACGCTGCAACCGTTGCCACAATCATTGCCACATCAAGGGTTAGCGCATTCCCATGAGTCAGTTACATCAGCTCATAAGAATGATGATGCATTAGATCGCCTTGCAGACCACGCCTTGGCGAATCGACTGGATTCTCATTCATTCTATTTGCCGGGCCAGCAGGCGCTTGAAAAACTCGTTAAGGAACTTGTATCGACAAGCGTCTCTCATCCGTTATCTGCTGGCGATACTTCCTTGTCAGTGCACCCACAAATCCTTGGTTACGCAGCTAAAAATATCTCGGGCGCAGGTTTCGACATTCACGCAGTGCGACGAGATTTTTCGATTTTGGCAGAGCGTATCAACGGAAAGCTGTTGGCTTGGTTAGATAATGTAGCAACAACCCAAAAGCCGCAGGCGGTGATTGATCGGTTGTCGTACTTTTATGAGCACGAAAATTCGAATATTCATCGCGCTGCCCACACCTTGGCTGCGCGTTCAACAGATGCCTACGAAAGTGCGCGACAAAAAATCGCACATTTTATTGGCGCGGGATCTTCTGATGAGATCGTGTTTGTGCGAGGTGCGACGGAAGGTATCAATCTCATTGCGCAAGCCTTTGGTCAAGCATTTATCCGGCAAGGTGACGAGATCATTGTCTCGCATTTAGAGCATCATGCGAACATTGTGCCATGGCAGCAAGTCGCCGCTGTGAAAGCGGCGTCACTTAAAGTGATCCCGGTCGATGATCATGGCCAGATTCTTTTGGATGAGTTCAAAAAACTAATCAATTCAAAAACTCGTATTGTTGCAATTTCACAGGTCTCCAACGCGCTGGGAACGGTGGTTCCAGTCGCGGAAGTGATTCAAATTGCCCATGCCGCTGGCGTTAGGGTGTTAGTCGATGGCGCGCAGGCGGTATCGCATATGCCAATCAACGTTCAAGCCATGGATGCGGATTTTTATGTGTTTTCTGGACATAAAGTGTTTGGTCCGACCGGAATCGGGGCGGTCTATGGAAAATTAGATTTGCTGAATCAATTACCGCCTTGGCAGGGTGGCGGCAATATGATCGTTGACGTGACATTTGAAAGAACGATCTATCACAATGCACCCGCGCGATTCGAGGCTGGAACCGGAAATATTGCCGACGCCGTTGGCTTGGGCGCTGCCATTGACTATTTACAGCATCTTGGTATGTCATCCATCGCTTCTTACGAGCATAGTCTGCTGGAGTATGGCACGCATCAACTACATTCGGTACCGGGATTAAGGTTGATTGGTACGGCTGCGGACAAAGCCGGTGTGTTGTCTTTCGTGATCGATGGATTAGCTCCCGAGGATATTGGTAAAGCGCTGAACGAGGAGGGTATCGCCGTCAGATCAGGCCATCACTGCGCGCAACCGATATTACGTCGATTCGGCTTGGAAGCTACGGTGAGACCATCGCTGGCTTTTTACAATACATGCGATGAGATAGATCGGTTAGTTGATGTGCTTCGACATCTGTCGCGGCGCCGGTACTAGACGCTGCCTACCGAATTTGATGTTTCGAAAATAAACGATGAAAAAACTTCTTTTTGGGTGCTTTTTTCTTTTTATAGCACCTGTATCCTCGGCGGAGCCGTTAAGCAAAGACTGGCTGTATGTCCAAAGCTTGGCAGCAACTTGTGAAAATTTCCACGGGACAGCCGGAGTAGGTGTGCCGGAAGGAAGCATTCCGCGTCTGTCCGGCCTAAAGCAAGACTACTTCGTAGAACAGATGGCCGCTTTCAAATCCGGGGCGCGTCAAGCGACCGTTATGCATCAATTGGCCAAGGGGTTTACGCAAGAGCAAATTCAGGCTTTGGCGACTTATTTTTCAAAACAACCATGAACGTAAAAGTCCATGATCGGCGTAGTTTTCTGCATCGCACCGGCGCGCTGGCGCTGGCAAGCTTTTCGCCCATGTCACTCGCCTTACAAAGAGCTAAGGTTGTCGTTATTGGTGGGGGATTTGGTGGCGCAACAGCAGCCAAATACGTACGGTATCTGTCCAAATACCAGATTGATGTCACTCTGATTGAACCAGATAGACAATTTGTCTCTTGCCCGATATCCAATTTGGTCATCGGTGGTAGCAAGTCGATCGCCGACATAACGCAACCCTATTCAGGCCTTGTGCGTCACCACGGGATCCAACTAATACACGAGTTAGCTGACCAGATAGATTTTGATAGAAGGCAGGTTGTGCTAGCCAGTGGCCTAAAGCTCCCTTACGAAAAGTTGGTGCTATCGCCGGGCATTGATCTGAATTTCGATAGCGTGGCCGGCCTGAAATCTGCCAACCAAAGCGGTGAGATATTGCATGCATGGCGTGCTGGCCCAGAGACCGTAGCATTACGGCGGCAACTCGAAGCAATGCCTGACGGCGGTGTTTTTGCCCTAACAATTCCGGAAGCACCTTACCGTTGTCCGCCTGGGCCTTACGAGCGTGCGTGTCAGGTTGCTTTTTACTTCAAGAATCACAAACCGAAGAGTAAGGTCATCATTCTGGATGCAAACCAAGATATTGTGTCGAAGGCAGCGCTCTTTAAAAAATCGTTTGAAGAAGATTACAGAGGTATTGTCGAATACCGCAGTGGACATAAAGTGAACGCAGTATCAGCAAACGAAAAGTTGATTAAATTTGATGTTCAGTCGGATGTAAAGGCTGATGTGATCAATGTATTACCCGAGATGCGGGCTGGCAGAATCGCACTCAATACTCAAGTAGCCAATGTCGCAAATAACAGGTGGTGTGGCGTTAGGTACCACAACTTTGAATCTCAAGTGGCTGGTAACGTACATATCATCGGGGACGCAATCCAGGTAGCACCACTAATGCCCAAGAGTGGGCATATGGCTAACAACCATGCAAAAGTGGCTGCAGCGTCCATTGTTGCAGAGCTAAGTGATCTGCCAATTAATCCTTCGCCCGTCGTTACGAATACTTGCTACAGTTTTGTTGATGATAAACGGGTGATTCACGTGGTGAGTGTCCATGAATATCTGCCTGATGAGCGAACATTCAAGGTGGTACCAAATTCCGGGGGCTTGTCGCTGGCCGCGTCGGAGCTTGAAGGCCGCTACGCGAATACCTGGGCAAAAAGCATTTGGTCAGATATGCTTGGCGTATAGCTCAGCCACAAGCAAGCTGCATTCGTTGAGTCGGTGGGGCTATAGTTGTTTTAAATTTAAAAATAATATTAATATGGAGGCATCGATGGACAGTGACATCCGAAACACCCCACCAGAAGCGATTGAAATAGAAGATAACGCGCGCCGAGATTTCTTGCTGACTGCGGCTAGTATCGGTGTGGTAGGCGCTTTACCGTTCTTGCCTTTGCCCGCAGAGGCAAAGGGACGAAATAAAAAGTTGCAAAAAGTACTTGATGATTCGGTGGCCGCAAACCGTTTTCCATTTGTGGTGGGTATGACGGGCAAGGCTTCGGGCGTTACATTCGTTGGTGCATCTGGTGATGCGGCACCAGGACTGAAAGCGGGCCCGGATACAGTATTCCGGATTTTCTCAATGACTAAAGCGGTCGGTTCCACTGCCGCCATGATCCTAATTGATCAAGGCAAAATGGATTTTGATACGCCGGTTCAGGAAGTCCTGCCCGAATTCGCAGATATTCAGGTGTTAGAAGGTTGGGATGGTGACACGCCCCGATTGCGCGCGCCAAAGGTCAAGGCAACTGCGCGTCACCTGGCCACCCATACATCCGGTTTGGAATATGAGTTCTGGCGCCCCCAGACGGGCGAGTATCTTGGCAAAACCAAACGGCCATCGATTCTGGCAGGTACCAAAGATGCGCTGTTTTATCCGATGATGACTGATCCTGGTACACGATGGGGTTATGGTCCCTCGATTGATTGGCTGGGACTGATGGTAGAAAAAATCAGTGGCCAGCGTATCGACGCGTTCCTGAAAGCGAATCTATTTGAGCCTTTAGGCATGAACGATACCGATGTCGAGGTGCGACCCCACATGCAATCCCGACTCGCCGGTGTTAAAGCGCGCGGTGAGAACGGTCAATTTGGTGATTTCCCATTGGCGCCACCGTCCAATCCCGAAGTCTATGGCATGGGCCACTGCCTGTATTCAACACCACAGGACTACATGCGTTTTCTGCGTATGTTCCTTAACAAAGGCAAGCTGGATGGCAGACGCGTGATGAAGCAGGGCAGTGTAGAACGTATGCTGGCTAACCAGATGGGCCCACTCAAATTCGAAAAAATGGTCACTGCAGCCCCACCAATCACTGCGGACTTTGATCCATTCCCCGGTACCACCAAAACGCATAGCTTCGGTTTTATGCGCAATGAAGTAGATATTCCTGGTCGGCGTCGAGCCGGTTCACAGAGCTGGGCGGGTGTGTTGAATACACATTACTGGTTCGACATCAAGAGTAATCTCGCTGGCATCATCATGACGCAGACCTTGCCATTTGTTGAGCCACCGCTGATGGCGGCGTACGAAGAATTCGAAAAGGCAGCCTACGCCTAATCCAATAGCTTCAACTCCGCACACGGTGATCACAATGACTGTATTTGAGTAGTCAAGTGTGCGGAGATTTCAGTGTATCTATAACCTTACCTCGTCGCCCAGCAGTAAAGTTGGCCTGTCTCAGGCGTCAGCATAAAATTAGACCTATCCATTAAAGCAAGCTGGGGAAGGTCATGACCGATTTCACTACTGGGTTGGAGCGACGGGTGGTCAACCATGCGCCGCTGACCCCGCTCGACTTTATCGCTCGTGCCGCTGATGTGTACCCCGATCGGCTGGCCGTGGTGCATGGCAAAATCCGTCGTAACTGGCGGGAAACCTACAAGCGTAGCCGCCAACTCGGTAGCGCTTTGCAGCGGCGTGGCATTGGTAAAGACGATACGGTTGCCGTTTTACTGCCAAATATTCCGGCTATGGTCGAGTGCCACTTCGGCATACCGATGGCGGGCGCAGTATTAAACACGCTCAATACGCGATTGGACTTGGCGTCGATCTTGTACATGCTGCGCCATGGTGAAGCAAAGGCGCTCATCGTCGATACCGAATTCGTGTTACTGGTCGAGCAGCTACGTCAGGCCTTACCTGAACTCCCAATTATCGGTGTCAATGATCAAGAAGCGGATACGCCCAATGTACCCGATGACTGGACCGATTATGAAGCGCTGCTATTAACTGGCGATGCGGAATTCGATTGGCAGCCACCGGCAGACGAGTGGAATGCCATTGCGCTGAATTACACCTCAGGCACGACCGGCGATCCAAAAGGCGTGGTGTATCACCACCGAGGCGCGGCCTTGAATGCAATCTCAAATATCCTTGAGTGGGACATGCCCAAGCATGCAGTGTATTTATGGACGCTGCCGATGTTTCACTGTAATGGCTGGTGTTTTCCCTGGACGCTGGCGGCAAGAGCGGGAGTGAATGTCTGCTTGCGCAAATTTGATCCGCAGCACGTGCTTGCGCTAATCGCCAAAGAAAAAATCACGCATTACTGTGGCGCGCCGATACTACAAAGCACTTTAGCTAACGCACCTGCTGAATGGCGCATAGACATTCAGCATAAAGTCTCGACCATGGTTGCGGCAGCGCCGCCATCATCCGCGGTGTTGGCGCAGATGGTGGAGATGGGCTTCGATATCACGCATGTGTACGGTCTCACCGAGGTTTATGGGCCTGCCACGGTATGTGCAAAGCAGGAGGACTGGTCTGCACTACCGCTACCCGAACAGGCACAAAAAAATGTGCGACAAGGCGTGCGCTATCACCTCCAGCAATCAGTCACAGTGCTTGATCCCGAGACGATGCTGCCGGTGCCTGCTGATGGCGAGACGATCGGCGAGATTATGTTTCGAGGGAATATTTGCATGAAGGGGTATCTGAAAAATTCAGCTGCAACTGAAGCGTCATTCAAAGGTGAGTGGTTTCACACCGGCGATCTCGCCGTCATGAACCCCGATGGTTATGTAAGGATTAAAGACCGCAGCAAGGACATCATCATTTCTGGCGGCGAGAATATTTCTAGTATTGAGATAGAAGACGCGCTATATCAGCATCCGGCCGTCATTGCTGCCGCCGTGGTAGCGGCGCCTGATACCAAGTGGGGTGAGGTGCCTTGCGCGTTTATCGAAACGCGTGCAGGTATAACACTTACTAAGGAAGAAGTCATCGACCATTGCAGGAAGTTACTTGCAAGCTTCAAGGTACCAAAAATTGTTATATTCAAAGATCTACCAAAAACCTCGACTGGCAAGATACAAAAATTTGTTTTACGAAAAGAGGCAGGCTCAACGAACGCCATCGACCAGCATTGAGTCTGACTACTCGCTCCCAAAAGACAATGCTATTTCAGGAACCGATGCTGCTTTGATGCGACGTAGCCGTGGCGTTTTCATAGGAGCTACGCATGTATGCCAATTCAACCAGTTTCGCCCCTACCAACTCTAAGCTTAACTAAGCCGCTTCGCCGAGTTTGGGATCCACACTACCCACGCCTCTTCTTCATCAATTACACGCAGGTATTCAGCAGCCGGTTCTGAAAAATAAGCCGGCAAAACACTCAGGCTTACCAGATCAGCCAGATCGAGCAAGTATGCGTAAGCGCCGTGACCAAGATCAGATCGCGCTATGCGAGCTGCAGCGTAGTCGCGGGATTGAGCCACCCGAGAACCCGCATACGGCATTGCTTGAGGCCCACGGCTACCGACAGCTTATGCAGCTTGTGTTCGACATTCCATCGATCGGAGCCAAGGCTATAGGCGCTGTCAGCAATGCTATATCGTTCAGAATTGGCCCACCAGGTGCTGATGCTGCCTCAAGTGTCGGTAAAAAAAATCCAATAGCAAAAAAGCTTTTGATTGAAGAATTCATCAAAAAATTTGAACCATTTTTTGAAATATGGCGTACTACCTCGGCAAAAAAATCCAAGGACATGCGGGGTGTGCTCGTTGTGATTGGCGAAATTTTTGAGCGAAATTCATTATGAGCCATCGATAGAGGCTTTCATAAAAAAAGTCATGCTTGGGTTCAGCCGGACCCAGGGCGATCGCTTTTTTAGTGAGGGCGGTCATGAGATAGTCTGCGATGAGCGCGAAGAATTGTACAAGATGGAGCCCGGTGATTGCCGACTGTTGGAAAAAAATTCTGAAGCGTTTCAGTATCTAAGTAAATTAGGTCATGAACTGAATCAAAGGCTGGCTGATTGTATTTTATATCTCAAAGCGCATATACCGTCTGCCGAGGAGCTGGAGAAGGAAAGTACTTTTCATTACATTAAATTTATCGAGGAATATTCTTCCAAGCTACCCATTCATGCGCGGCTGGGCTTCAGCCAAGTATATTCAAAGGCTGAGGCGGCTGATGTTCGTGCTGGGAAGGAAGCTGATAGGCTCATGGATGAGCGTAACCGGTATATGATTGATCAGGTATTAAAGAATCTAACGAATGAGAGAGTAAATTATTTGATTGTTGGGGCAGATCATCTAAAAGGTATACGTGATCTCGTTAGCGATCGCCCTTGCATATTTATGACGCCCAGATCCATCATTGAGAAAGATCCATCGAAGAGCCTCGAGATTGATGTCAAGGATGAGTTATAGCGATGGTCTAATACATGACAGCCATCCCGATTGCTTAAATCGAGGTCATGGGGAGTGCTACATCATATTGGCTTGATCACGGCGGAGGTGCCGGCTAAGCGAAGAGCACTCCGCAGCGATTTGACATCAACAGCTTAATGGCTGCGATTCACCAGACTCTTTGGTACTGCCAGGGTAAGTAGTACACCGATCGCCACAGCGACAGACAGCATATAGACGCCAGCATCCGTTGAGCCGGTGGCATCTTTCAACCAGCCAACGGCATACGGACTCACAAAGCCGGCCAAATTACCGAGTGAATTAATCAACGCAATACCTGCCGCTGCGCCGGTACCGGCGAGGAAGGCGGTGGGCAAACTCCAGAACAGCGGCAGCGTTGTCATGATGCCTGACAAGCCCAGCGTGAGTGCGGCAATCGCCAAGGCACCGTCTTTAGCGAGAATTACGGAAAGTGCTAATCCGATTGCGCCAAGCATGCCCGGTATCGCGACATGCCAACGACGCTCACCTGTTCGATCCGCACTTCGTGCTACCAGAAGCATGACGACTACTGAGACACTGTAAGGAATACTCGAGATCAGACCGATTTCAACTACATCGGTATGACCCATCGACTTGATAATCGTTGGCAGGAAAAAAGAAACACCGTAGACACCCATCACATAGCTGAAGTAGATCGCAGCACAAAGCCATACCCTGCCCGAGCTGATAATGCGCAGAAAAGATTCTTCTTCTTTGTGTGCCTCATCTTTGGCGATATTGCGGGCTAACAGCGCACGCTCTTCTTCCGTAAGCCACTTGGCTTCGGAAATTCTATCATCCAGCACCATGATGACGACCAAGCCGAGCGCGACCGATGGCAGGCCTTCTAATAGAAACATCCACTGCCATCCTTGCCAGCCATAGATACCGTTGGTGTGTTTCATGATGATTCCGGATACCGGTCCACCGATGACGCCAGCGATCGCAATACCGGTCATGAACATGGCGGTGATTCGTGCGCGTCGGTCAGCCGGATACCAATACGTCAGATAAAGAATAATGCCGGGGAAAAATCCTGCTTCGGCGATACCCAGCAGGAAGCGCATGACATAAAACATCATCGGCGTCGTCACAAACATCATCGCCGCCGAGATCAAGCCCCAGCTGATCATGATGCGGCCTATCCAGACCCGCGCGCCCATCTTGTGCAAGATCATATTGCTCGGCACTTCAAACAAGAAGTAACCGATAAAAAACATGCCAGCGCCGAGGCCGTAAATAGTGTCGGAGAATCCAAGCTGATCTATCATCTGCAGCTTGGCAAAACCCACATTCACCCGATCCAGATAAGCCACTACGTAGCACGCCAGCAGCAGCGGGATCAGGCGCAGCGCTACTTTGCGGTAAAGCGCCTCTTCGGCTGCTTGTTGCGCGCTATCGTTTGTTGTTGTCTCCATGGTCTCCCCGCGGCTGGTTACTGAATGGCATTGTAGCCGCCTCGCTTGCGCGCAAGCTATTTGATGGCGGGGGATGTCAGATTGACTATAATCCCGCTTTGGTGATGCTTATCGAATGACAATGCGCGTCTTTAATTTCAGTGCTGGTCCCGCAGCACTGCCCGAGCCGGTGCTGCAACACGCAGCGCAAGAAATGCTTGACTGGCATGGATGCGGCATGTCGGTCATGGAAATGAGCCATCGCGGTAAAGCATTCACTTCCATTATTGAGAAAGCGTTAGCGGATTTCCGTCAGCTGCTGGGTATTCCCGAGCATTATCAGGTGTTGTTGTTGCAGGGCGGCGCGCTTGCGATGAATGCGCTGATTCCCATGAATCTGTTGGGCGACAAAACATCTGCGGATTACGTCAACACGGGCGAGTGGTCGAAGAAGTCAATTCAAGAAGCACGTAAATATTGCAAGGTGAATGTGATCGCTTCGTCGGAAGACCGGCGGTTCACTTATATACCCCCCGAGGATCAGTGGCGACCTGACCCCAAGGTAGCTTATCGGCATATCTGTACTAATGAAACCATCGGCGGCGTGGAGTATTTTTGGGTGCCTGAGATGAGCGAGGTGCCGTTAGTGGCAGATATGTCCTCACACATCTTATCCAGACCGGTGGATGTTTCGCGTTACGGTGTTATTTATGGTGGTGCGCAAAAAAATATAGGTCCGGCAGGGCTCACCTTCGTTATTGTTCGTGATGACTTGCTGGACCGGGCATTGCCGATTACGCCATCGGTGTTTCATTGGAAAGAGCAAGCCGCAGCGGCATCAATGTTGAATACACCAGCGACCTACAGTATCTATATCGCGGGCTTGGTATTTGAGTGGTTGATCGACCAGGGCGGGTTGGCGGCCATCGAGCAAAAGAATATAGCCAAAGCCCACCGGCTATATGAGTTTATTGATACCAGCGACTTCTACAACAATCCGGTGGAAGCGTCCTGCCGGTCTCGAATGAACATCCCTTTCTTTCTGCGAGATGAGCGGCTCAATGAAGCCTTTTTGAGAGGGGCCGAGGAGCGCGGCTTGGTACAACTGAAAGGGCATCGCGCCGTTGGCGGGATGCGGGCTTCAATTTACAACGCTATGCCAATGGAAGGCGTCGAGGCATTAGTCGCCTATATGCAGGATTTTCAGCAGCATCAAACCTGAGGAATTTTTTACTGTCAAAGTAGTCGGACGCATGATGTCTCGACTGTGCTGGCAGTTTTATCTTCGGAGTTATCATGTAGCTCGCTGAGCCTACGTTTGCTCTGTCAACCGGTGAATTCACCGCTGATCAACACCGGCGTGATGAGGTATTGAAATATCTCGAAGCAACTGGCCAACGTCCCATCGCAGACTTGTCCGAGATGTCGGAGTCCGAGCGCTGCAAGTGGTTGTTTTGGAACCTGCACGAAAACCTTGAGGCCATGCGCCATATAGAGCCTGCGCTTCAGGCCCGAGTGAATAGTGTGCAGTACAGCGTGATGGATGATAGCCAATTGAGTACGCATGCTGCGCTCAGCAAGCGACTTGATCTTGCCTGTCGCTGGACCATGGAGCTGAGTTTTCTGGGATGCCCCGAGGAAGTCACGTACCCCATGGGTGATGGCTGGGCAAATTTGCTGATCGCCGATGAAGCGCCCGCTTATCTGCATGTCGCCGCTGGTCAAAAAGCGTATCTCGATGCGGATCACACCACGTATCCGAACCAAATCTATTTGGAAGGGTGGATTTCGGATCGTCTCTGGCAAGACATCCGCCCGCATTTATCTAACCCGAATCCGAGTTGTCGCACCGATGTCGTGCTGCTAGACAGCGCACTATTTCCGGTCAGACGAGATTTTGAATTTGTCACCGGACCGCCGGGTGCGATTGGCGTGACTAATCTCGAGTTTCGTGCGTTCTCTCATCCAACCGAGCGTCGTATGGTACGACGCGCAGAGCCACGGCAGCCACGCTGATATGCATCGCGCACCAGTGCCATTACCCGATGACGAACCATTTGGCGATGATATTCCGCAGCCGGCACCACAGCAGGATCCGGTGCCTGATCCAAATCCGGAGTGGCTGTATTAATCAGGCTTCGATTTCTCGGATGTGTTGAACACGCCTCAGGTACCAGAATAATGCCGCCGAGACCAGACATAGGCTGACACTGTTACCTAGCCAAAAGCCCGCAGCACCGCGTAATCCCTCGGGTGTATTGCCTAGCAGGTCAAAGCCCAGCAAGTAACCACCGCCCAGACCAACACCCCACAAGCCAATGGCATACATCAGCGTAGGTATGGTTGCTACCTTGTACGCGCGCAGTACAAAGGCAGCACCAATCTGCGTCGCATCGAAAAACTGATAGAAAGCGATAAACAGAAATAGCGGAAGCGCGATCGCTGCAACTTGAGGGTCTGGCGTATAGAGCGCCACGATCTGGGAGCGCGTCAGGTAGACCAGTAACCCGATACTGACCGCTACGATAATCCCGAGCCGTATCCCGGCATCACCTGCATGACGTGCAGCAGCTAAACGTCCAGCGCCAATCTCTTGCGCGACCAGCACACCGGTGGCGCTGGCGATCGACAGCGGCAGCATATACAGCACCGTGCCGAAGTTACCAGCGATTTGGTGGGCCGCCAGCGTCTCACTGCCCATGCGCGCGATGAACAATGCCATGAAGGTGAACGAGGTAACTTCAATCAAGTACGACATTCCCATGGGAAGGCCAAGCTTGAGTAATGACAGTTGTGTGTGCCATGCGGGTTTTTCGAAGTGCTGGCTCTGCACATGAAACTGGCGGTAGGCGTCGCCGCGCGCAGCGAGCTGCCAACCAATCAGCAGCGCCGTCCATGCAGCGATACATGTGGCAATGGCCGCGCCGGGTGTCCCCAACGCAGGAAGACCAAAGCCGCCGAAGATCAGCAACGCGTTGAGAGGAAGCTTCAGCAAAACCAGTGTGCCGACTTGTATTGTCATCACAATGCGTGGACGCGATACTGCCGTGTTTAGCGCTGCGAATACGCGAAAGCAGAGCGTTGCCGGTAGTGCGAGCGATAGTAGCGCCAGATACTCGCGGACCTTGCTATCGAGCTGCGGTGGCGCTTGCGCAATGCTGAGCAGTGGATCGGGAAACAGCAGTAATGCGCTGCCAACTACCGATAAAAAAAGTGCGAGCCAAACACCTTGCCGCACCTGATGCCCGATCGCTTCGAATTTTTTTGCGCCATACAGCTGCCCTATGGTGGGCGATAGCGCCTGCATGACGCCCGAGAGTCCGACAAACACGCTGATATACACAGAGGCACCCAGCCCCAATGCGGCAAGGTCGATGGCGCCATAGCGCGCGGTCATCATAGTGTCGACGACACCGTTCATGATCACTGCCAGCTGCGCTACGACGATAGGCCACGCCAGCGAGGCAACTCGCGCGGTGAACGAGGCTGGGTCGCGCGCGGACTCGCGCGTACTCATGGTGTGGTGCGTCGGAACAAGCGGAATAGCTCGTGGCGGTCGGCCGATCGTCGGCCTTGCCACAGCAGCGTGAGTTGCGCATCGACCGATTTCATCTGCGCCCCTTTCGCGAGCAGGCGATCATCTTGCACCAACAGGAATTCGCAGGGCGAGTCCCCGGGGCGGCTGAACTTGACGTGGCCGAGGTACGCGAATGACGCGCGCTGGGCCGGACCAAGATCGACCGCGTCAACGCAATGATAAGAAGCGGGCAGCTTGGCGCCGAGCTGCTCAGCGACCGAGGCATAGCTCTGTCGGTAGTTTAGCCAGGGCAGCCACAGCGTCATCAGCAAGACCCAGCAAAGCACCACGCCTCCGCTTGATAGCACCACAGCGCGCCACAGTACCGAAGGCCGCCGACCAAGTCGCCAGTACAGCAGCAGCAGCCAGCCAATACTCGATGCAAGTGCGATCACCAGCGCAAAGCTGTTGAATTCGGGCTGGAAGCCGGGTGCTGCGCGGAATGCATTTTTTGCGAGCTGCGGTGGCCAACCGGTTTGCTTGGCCAGCCAACCGAGCCAGATGAAGCCGGCGATCGACGATAGCGTCATCACCGAGAACCAGTCGATCGCATTAATGGCGCCGCGCTTCAGTGTTGGCAAACCAAAAGCGGCCAGTATGGCCAGCGGTGGTATCAGGGGCAGCAAGGCATGATCGCGCGCCGCCGGCGCAAATACGCAGGCCAGCGAAAGACTGAGCACTACCGCAAACGGCAGCAGGATATGCAGCGTCATTTGCGAGCGCCATGCGTAAACCGCCCAAGCCGCAATCGGCCAAGCCGGCCACAAAAACCAAACCATCATTTTCAGCACATCGACGATGTGCTTGGTATTGGGCAGATCGAGCTCGCGCCAACCCAGAATTAGCCACTCGCTTATACCGGCGTCTGAGCTGAGCTGTCGGCCAAGCAGCCACGCAGCCGGCAGCGCAATTGCCAAAGGCAATCCGATCGCCAAAAAAGTTTTGAGAACGGCGCGGTAGCGTATCCACCCGACCAGCACAATGCTTGCACTGAGTAGCAGCGGTGTCACCCAACTGACTGTCAGCATCAGCAAGCCGAGCGCAATACCGAGACCGGCGGCAGCACGCAGTGTGGGTCGATCAAATGTATATGCGGCGGCGCACATCGTTACCGCAACCAATGACACCTGCAGCGCGCTGGCGGCAGTCTCGTGGCTGCGCAGCAGTAATCCGAGCGAGGCGAGATAGATCAACAGCGCGCCATCCGCCAGCGTGCGGCCGTAGTCCAGTGCGGCGGGCTGGCCACCAAACGCGAGCTTGAGTGGCTGCGCCTCGGAGCGCCGCCCCAAGATGAAAGCCGTCAGCCAGACCGCAAGCGCACCGATTGCAAAAAACACCAGAATCGATAATCTTGCTGCCAGCGCATCGCCCGCCAACCACCCAGCCAATTTGATCAGCACCGCGCCGACCCAATACGCCAAGGGTGCCTCGTTCAGTGCTTGAAGACCGACGATATTGGGTGTCAACCAATCGCTCAGACTACCGTGCGCCATGGTCCACATGATGCCGAAGCCAGCGGCATCGTCCACTTTCCATGGGTCGCGCCGAATAATGCCGGGCAGGATGTAAAGCAAGCACAGCACGATCAGACCCCAGCGCGGCAAGGCGATGGTGGCTGCAGCAGAGAGTCTGACCGGTTTCATCCGTGGCGGGTTGGGGCGAGGCGTAGTGTCGGGTTGGTATTGTGAATCAAACCAATAAAAATGCCGCGCGAGGCGGCATTTTCAGTGAGGCTTGGCGCTTGCGATCAGTCGCCGCTGGCTCGGGTTTTGGAGCCAACCTTGCCAAACTTCTGGCGGAATTTATCGACGCGACCAGCGGTATCGACAATCTTGTGCTTGCCTGTGTAGAACGGGTGCGATTCAGACGATACTTCGATTTTCACCAGCGGATAATCCTGACCTTCGAACTTGATGGTCTCGCGGGTTTGTATGGTGGAGCGGGTCACAAATTTGAAGTCGCACGACAAGTCGTGCACAACAACTTCGCGGTACTCAGGGTGGATGCCTTCTTTCATTACGGTCTCGCTATGTTTGGGTAGCCAATCGCCACTTCGTCGGTCTGCGCTGCTTCTTGACCCGGTTGACGGTCACTTGCCCGGTTGACAGTATCAGAGATTATATAGGGAAATCAAGCGCTTGGGGGCATTCAGGTCAGCCGCCACCGCGACGCATCATGTCGAAGAACTCCACGTTGGTCTTGGTGGCCTTCATCTTGTCAAGAATGAATTCCATTGCCTCGATCTCGTCCATGCCGTACAGCAGCTTGCGCAGAATCCAGATTTTTTGCAGCACATCGGCCTTGATCAGCAATTCTTCGCGGCGGGTGCCGGATTTGTTCAGGTTGATCGCCGGGTAGACGCGCTTCTCGGCCAGGCGACGCTCAAGGTGGACCTCCATGTTGCCGGTGCCCTTGAATTCTTCATAGATCACATCATCCATCCGGCTACCGGTCTCGATCAGGGCGGTAGCGATGATGGTCAGCGAGCCGCCTTCTTCGATATTGCGTGCCGCGCCGAAGAAACGCTTGGGGCGCTGCAAGGCGTTGGCATCAACACCGCCGGTCAGTACTTTGCCGGAGGCAGGTATCACGGTGTTGTACGCGCGGGCCAGACGTGTGATTGAGTCGAGCAAGATGACGACATCTTTCTTCATCTCGACCAGCCGCTTGGCTTTTTCCAGCACCATCTCGGCAACCTGCACATGGCGGGTGGCGGGTTCATCGAAAGTTGAAGCAACCACCTCGCCGCGCACCGAGCGCTGCATCTCGGTCACTTCTTCCGGGCGCTCATCAATCAGCAGCACAATCAGCGTGACATCCGGATGATTTGACGTGATGGCATGTGCCAAGTGCTGCAGCATCACGGTCTTACCGGATTTAGGCGACGCTACCAACAAACCGCGCTGGCCTTTGCCGATCGGCGCGATCATGTCAATGATGCGACCGGTGATGTTCTCTTCGCCGCGCATCTCGCGCTCCAGCAGCAGTGGCTGGTTCGGGTGCAGCGGGGTCAGGTTTTCAAACAGAATCTTGTGCTTCGATGCCTCTGGCGGCTCGCCGTTGACCTTGTCGACTTTGACCAGCGCAAAGTAGCGCTCGCCATCTTTCGGTGTTCTGACCTCGCCCTCAATCGAGTCGCCGGTGTGCAGATTGAAGCGACGGATCTGCGACGGCGAGATGTAGATATCGTCGGTCGATGCCATGTAGCTGGCGTCGGGTGAGCGCAGAAAGCCGAAACCATCCGGCAGCACCTCAAGCACGCCATCACCGAAAATCTGTTCACCTGATTTCGCGCGCTTTTTCAGGATGGCGAACATCAGCTCTTGTTTGCGCAGTCGCGCGGCATTATCAATATCGAGACTAATCGCCATCTCGAGCAGGGCGGACACATGGAGTGCCTTGAGTTCGGAAAGATGCATGGTCAGGTGCCGTCTCGGCGACGGGCTTTCAAGGTGGGGGAGGGAACAGCGATGATCAGAAGGAGAGAGAGGCGGTAGCGTTGGTGTGCCACCGCCATCAGTATCAGATGTTGCTATCGATGAACGAGGTCAGCTGGCCCTTGGCCAAGGCGCCGACTTTCTGCGCTGCTGGTACGCCATTCTTAAACAAGATCAGCGTCGGGATGCCGCGGATGCCGAACATGGCGGGTACCGCCTGATTCGAATCCACATCCATTTTTGCGACCTGAATCTTGCCGTCATATTCTTTGGCGACTTCTTCCAGGATAGGCGCGATCATTTTGCAAGGGCCGCACCACTCCGCCCAAAAATCGACCAGTACAGGTTTGTCTGACTTCAGCACATCCGCTTCGAATGAGGTGTCGGAAATATGTTTGATGGTGTCACTCATGTTGTCCTCGGCAGGAGGGGGAATCGGCCCGCTTTTTATTGTCTGGCCTGACGGCTTACGCTTCGCCTGCATGGTTCGCACACATCGGAATGTGGCGCTCTTGTTATGGTGGGAAGTCTTGCAGGAGGAGGCGCGGCGGGAACTTCACGCGAATCATAACCGATTTTTCGGCAAGGCGCGGTCAGGCAACGCAGCGCTTGAGCGGTCGCATACAATGCCTGTAGAACCTTGCAACCTTGTCCCAAAACACTGCGCCTCCCGGCGCGCAACGTCAGCGTTTCAGAATTGCCCGTCGCCCGCATGCCGATCAACTGCCATTTCATCCCGCCCGGAGCGCAATTCTGGGCCCAAGCGGCGCAGCGGCTGATTGAGCGGTCTGCTGAATGCAGTGCGCCGCTCTCCGTTTGCATGGTTGTGGTGCCGAGCCCGGCGCATGGTGTCCTGCTCAAGCAGGCACTGAGTGAGCAACTGGGTCACAGCTTTATCCCGCCGCTGATTGGTACGCTAGACGACTACCTGAGGCTGCAGCCGCCCGATGACGCGGCAGACGCACCGGCCAGTAAAACAGAGCGGCTGCTTGCGCTGTACGCCTCGCTACGTCAAACACCTTGGCTGAAGAAACTTTTCGCGGCGCGACGCAATACCGATTTACTGCCGTTAGCGCAAACGCTGATTGCCATGTCCGATGAGCTGACCGCTGCGCTGCTGCCAAGCGCGTTGCTGCAGCCGGACTCGGTTGATGATCGGTGGCGTTCCGCACTGGCACAGCTATCCCCGCGCGGTGTGACCTTGCTATCGGATGAGGCGCAGCTGGTGTGGCAGCTGTGGCAGGTGGAGCGTGATGCGCGTGACCCGGGGGTGAACCGTCACGCGGCCTTGCAACGCATGGCTGGTCAGGCAAGTGCGCCGTTGACCTGGTTTGCAGCGACAAAGCCTGACGCTATCGAAACCACATTTTTGACAACGTGGAGTCAACGCCAACCGGTGGAGCAAATTGAAATCGATTGGCGAGCTCAGGCGGTACCAACTTTGTACGCGCATAGCTGGCCCGAGCTGCTATCGACCGATGCCTCAAGGCCGGATGCAAGTGACCCGTTCAGTACCGCGCCACGCTTGTCGAAGGACGTGCATCCATCCGCAACGTTGGAGGCAGTCTCGAACGGTGCGGTGACTCCTGAGGTGACCATAAAAGGCCGGGTGGCGCTGTGTCCGGCAGTGAGCATGGAGCAGCAGGCGCAATCCGCGGCGCAGCTAATTGTGGATTGGGTTGTCGCCGGTCACCAGCGTATTGCGGTGATCCCGCAAGATCGATTAGTCGCGCGTCGCTTGCGCGCATTACTCGAGCGCGCTGACATTGTGGTGGCAGATGACACAGGCTGGAAACTCTCCACCACGCGCGCGGCCAGTGTGCTGCATGCTTGGATAATGCTGGCCAGCTCCGGTGGTGATGTGATGCGCCTGCTGGATTTTGTGCAGTCGCCCTTTCAACAGCACCCGGCCTATGAAGATGTTGCGCAGCGAAAGTCCATGGAGGCGGCCCTCATTGGCGCCGGTATTGGCGCGGGCTGGGAGGCGATCGCAGATGCGCTGGTTGCGCAGCCAGCCATGCGCGATTGGGTCATTGGTTTAGCCCGCGAAGCGCAGCGTTATAAAGCTGCTCGCAGTATTACTGCGTGGGTGCAGTCAACGCAGCAGGTGCTGGAGTTTGCCGGCTTTGCGCGTGCGATGGCCGAGGACAGCGCAGGCGCGCAGGTGCTGGCGATGCTGGCGCAACTCGCCGCGCATACCGAGCACTTGCAACAAACATTCTCGCTCGCCGAGTGGCGTGCGTTAGTTGATTTACAGTTGGAGCAGACCGTGTTCAACGCAGCACGAGATGATGTGCGCGTGATGATGGTGCCGCTGAGCGCAAGTCTATTGCGACAGTTCGATGCGGCGATTGTGCTGAGTGTCGATGCAGAGCATTTACCGTCGCGCTCATCCGAGATTTTGTTTTTTGCAGATGCTGTTCGACGCGAGCTTAACCTCGAGACACGCGCGCAGCGTCAGACCGAGCAACTGCGGCAGTTTGCTGCATTGCTGATCAGTTGCCCCGAGGTGGTGCTGTGCTGGCAAGCCAAACGTGATGGCGAGAACGTTGCGCCTAGCCCGTGGGTAGAGCGGCTCGGGTTGACGCTGTCCTTGACCGATCAAGCGGCGTTACCGCTCGTGCAGCCAGAGATCGCAGAAATCTCGCTATCACCGCAGCCGCTGCAGCCGCCGACACCGTCAGCGCCGATGTTATTGCCCAAGACCTTGTCGGCGAGTGGCTACAACACCTTGGTGATTTGCCCGTATCAATTTTTTGCGTCTCGCATGCTGGCGCTGTCGCCACCGGATGAGCTGATCGAGTTACCGGAGCGACGAGACTATGGCCAGTGGCTACATCAGATTTTGCATCACTACCACGAGGCCTTACGCCAAGATAAAACACCAGCAGACCAGCGGCTGGCGTTGATGACGAGTATCAGTGATGCGGTATTTGATCAGGTTGTTTTGAGTAATCCGGCCGCCTTAAGCTTTCGCGCTCGCTGGCTGAAGCGACAGGCGCCGTATGTGACGTGGGCGAATCAGCAGGAACAAGATGGCTGGCAGTTCGCTTTCGGCGAGCAATCGTACGAGCGACTGATCGAATGGGAACAGGGGTCTGTGAAGCTAATCGGCAAGGTAGATCGCGTTGATCAGCATGTATCGGGTGATTCGCGTGTACTTGACTATAAAAGCGGACGCAAGCGCTCGCTGCAGACGCGTATTGCCGAGCGCGAAGATCATCAGCTACCGTTTTACGCTTTGCTGGTAGACCCAGCACCCGAAAGCGCGGCCTATGTCACGATCGACGAGACCCAGCCAGCGATGGTTGAAGCGACGGATCTTGCTGATTGGCGCCAAGCCTTGGTGCAGCGTTTGCGCGATCAACTCACAGCAATAGGCCAAGGTGCTGCGCTACCGGCGAATGGTACGTTGCAAAATTGTGGTCGTTGCACCATGCGTGGCGTGTGCCGCAAGGGGTTGTGGTGATACCGGTCGAGCAGCGCAGCGCTAACGGTGAGCCGTGTAGCCCGGAGCGATTTGTCAGCCTGGCGGCAGACCCAAGTCGCTCGGTGGTGGTAGAGGCTTGTGCGGGAAGTGGCAAGACATGGCTGCTGGTGTCGCGCATGCTGCGGCTGCTGCTCGCGGGCGCACAACCTGCCGAACTACTGGCGATCACGTTCACGCGCAAGGCCGCCGATGAGATGCGTGATCGGCTGCTACGGCTGCTACGTACGTTGGCGCTTGAGAAAAATGATGAGCAGGTCATTCTCGAATTAACACAGCGTGGTCTTACTGTGCAGCAGGCACACCAGCAGTTACCGCTCGCCCGGCAGCTCTATGCAAACGTGCTCGCTAGTTCGCATGGTCTGTCAGTCGACACCTTTCATAGTTGGTTTATTCGTCTGCTGCAAGTCGCACCACTGGCGGCGGGTGTGCCGCACGGTCTGAGTGTAGAAGAAAGCATCGCCGACCTACGCGAGGCGGCGTGGCTGCGTTTTTTTCGCTCGCTTGGACGGCCCGAAAACCAGCCGGTGCAAGATGCGTTGATGGTGGTGTACCAGATCGCCGGTGATGTCGGTGGTAAAGATCTGCTGGATGAATTTCTTGATCAGCGCGCTGAGTGGGAGATCATGTGTCAGTTCGGCGAGCCGCAGCAGCAGCTGATCGAACTCTGCGGCACCGATGGTGAGCGCGACGCGCGGCTGAGTCTCTGGGAAGAGCCGCTCTTGATCGATCTAGCCAGGCAGGCCGCGCGGGTGCTGGCGGCTGGCACCGCGACTCAGCAAAACAAGGCGGTGTTGCTACTGCAAGCAGTGAGCGCAGAGCCATCTTTGGCGGCTTTCGATGATCTGTGCGATGTCTGCCTGACCAAAGAAAACAAACCTCGTTCGATGAACTTGACTAACGCGCAGCGGGCCGAGTTATCAGCGCCTGATATTGAAAATTTTCAGGTGAGTTGGGGAACGCTATGTGAGGCATTGATACGTTTGCGTGCGCGTAGCGCTGAGATGACAGTGCGGCAGCTCAACCTCGCAGTTTTTGTAGTGGGCGCGGCGCTGATCGAGCACTACCAAGCCATCAAGACCGAGCAGAGCAAGATGGACTTTGGCGATCTCGAATTACAAGCATGGCGCTTGCTTACTAACGCCGAGCACGCGGCGTATCTGCATGCCCGTATCGACGCCCGCTACAAACATATCTTGATTGATGAGTTTCAGGACACGAATCCACTGCAGTGGCAGATTGTACGTGCGTGGTTGGAGGCTTATGGGCAGGATACGCAACGTCCCAGCGTATTCATTGTGGGCGACCCCAAGCAATCCATTTATCGCTTTCGCCGCGCCGAGCCGCGCGTGTTTCAATCCGCACGCGTGCTGCTCGGCGCTTATGGTGCGGTACAGCTGCGCACCAGCGTAACCTACCGCAACGATAACGCAATCGTCGATCTGTTAAATCAGACGATGCATCAAAACCCGCTTTACGCGCCGCAGGTCACTGCAAGTCATACCGCCGGCGCTGTGTGGCGTTTGCCGCTGTCAGATGACGAGCCAATCGCGGCACCACCCAGCGATCGTATCGCGTTACGTGACCCGCTGACGCAGGCACCGGTCGAGGTAGACGATCAACGCCGTGAAAAAGAGGCGGTTCAAGTGGGACGCGCGCTGCGGCAAGCGCGCGGTGCGTTTACGTATCAAGGCCAAGCGCTGCGTTGGTCGAACATGATGATTCTGGTGCGTAGCCGCACCCATCTACGATCCTATGAGCGCGGATTACGGTCGGTAGGTATTCCATTTATCAGCAGTCGTACCGGTGGTTTGCTGGATACGCTTGAGGCGAATGATCTGATCGCACTGCTGCGCTGGTTACTCATGCCAGCCGATGATCTGGCACTGGCCAGCATCTTGAAATCGCCTATAGCTGCTTGTACCGATCAGGATTTGATTGAACTAGCAACAGATACGCGTCATGCCCATTGGTGGCCCAGGCTACAGCAAGCGGCCAGTGAAAAAACCGGTCATGCGGCGCTGATTCGTTTGCATGACTTGCTTCAGCGCTGGCTGTCTTATGCATCGTACTTACCGGTGCATGATCTATTGGATCGTGTGATTCATGAGGGCCAGCTGCTACAGCGCTACGCGATCGCCTCTCCACCGGAAACCCGTGCGCAAGTACTGGGTAACCTTGAGGCATTTGTTGCGCTGTCATTAGCTTTGGATGCGGGTCGCTACCCAAGTATCGCGCGCTTTCTTGAGCATTTGCGGCGTCGTCAGCGCGGTAGTGAGCGCGACGCGCCCGATGAAGCGGAAGTCGATGCGGCGACTGACGCTGTGCGTATCATGACAATTCATGCCGCCAAGGGATTAGAGGCCGAGCTTGTTGCGTTGATGGGTACGAACCATAGTGATGCGGGTGTAGACAGATCAGGCGTGCTGTGCGATTGGCCGCAGGACGCGCCGGCACCGATGCATTTTTCTGTGTTCGGTAAAAAAGCAGAGCGCGGCCTCGCGCGTGCCGCACTGTTTGAGCAAGAAGAAAAATTCAGACAGCAAGAAAATTGGAATTTATTGTATGTAGCAGCGACCCGCGCTCGCCAACTTTTGATCATCAGTGGCACGCACTCGGGTAAAAACGAGCAGCAGGGTGTGGCAGCGGGCAGCTGGTACCAGCGGTTGCTATCAGCCCCGGAGTTCTTGCCCGAGCCCACGCCGGCGTCCGAGTCTGCTGCCACTGCGCCGTTCTCCCTTCAGCTCTTTACCCCGCCATCACTTCCAGTGAGCGCTAAATTGATTGCGGCCGATACTGAGGCCACGCTAGAAGGTAAGCGGCTGCATGCGTTGATGGAACGCCTGACCGCAACCGAGCAATGGCCATTAGTGATACCTGAGGCCAAGCAGGCGGCACGCTGGCTGATGTGTAGCGAGTCAGAGGCGCGCGTCGTGTGCGAGCAGGCGCGACGTATTTTGTCGAGCGATGAGTTAACGCATTTTTTTGATCCTTCGGTGTACCAATTTGCACGTAATGAGGTCGAGCTGGTTCACAACGGCGAATGGATGCGCATCGATCGTCTGGTTGGTTTCGAGGATGGGTTGTGGGTGCTTGACTACAAGCGTCATCTGCTGGACCAGCAGCAAGCGGGCTACTGGCAGCAACTGGCGCGCTACCGGGACGCGTGTTTGGCACTATTTCCCGGGAAGGCCGTGCGCACCGCGCTGATCACTGTGGATGGGCGTATTTGGCAGTCTGATCAGTCCGATCTTGCCTTCTGAGTAGGCGCTCAGTGCGAAACTGATAACTTTCTTATCCGAATGCGCCTGATGAAGTTTCGATGACAAGTATCTGAATGTATTGACGGAAATTCTTCCGCACGACTATAGTGCCGCATGATTTTCGATTTCCAATCCTTGTTTGATAAAGTCAAGCACTTGACCGAGATGGCGCAAAGCCTACGCAGCGAGAATGCATCTTTGCGTAATGAAATCGCGGTGTTGGTTGACCATAACGCCAAGCTCGAGCAACGCATGCAGGAGGCGCATGATCGGGTAGCAAAGCTGATTGATCAGTTGCCGACCCCTGAGACCAATAGAGAAGCCGCATGACCACGCTTGATGTAACCATCATGGGTCAAGCTTATCGCTTGGCGTGCAAGGAAGGCGAGGAGCTGGCGCTGAAGCAGGCGGTCGCTTACCTGGATGAGCGCATGAATGCTGTGCGCGAGGCAGGCAAGGTTAAAGGTACCGACAGAATCGCCGTGATGGTGGCCTTGGGTATTGCAGCAGATTATCTCGCGACGCGTATCGCAGATGGCCCTTTAGCGGATTTACCTGTGGCGGACGTGCGCGAAAAAATCAATGCAATGCACGCCCTGCTTGACGCTGCTCTAGCGCAGCAAGAAAGATTGTTTTAATCGCGTGTTTTGCGCATGTGGTGAGTTGACACATGACGTGATTGCGGTAGACTGAGCTCTCCTGCCGTGTACGCGTTTGCCAATATTCCTTGAACCATTCACGCGCATCGGCTACGGGATTCGTTTAGTAGGCGTGAGCGTCGCTCGTCCGACGATCCCAATACTGAACTACTGTGGCCACCTTGAACCGAAAGGTTCGGGATGCCGGCTAGCGGCACAGGCGGGACTTTCTTCAGGCGGTTGCATGCGTTAAGCTGCAACCGCTCTTTCATTGGCGATGATAAAAAAACGATCGATTCAAATGCGCTATTGGTTGATGAAATCCGAGCCGGATGAAACCAGCATCGACGATGCCTTGGCCGCTGAGGATTCGCGTGTCGCCTGGACCGGTGTACGCAACTACCAAGCGCGGAATTTCATGCGCGATGCCATGCAGGTTGGCGATGGCGTGTTGTTCTATCACTCCAGCTGCGCGGAGCCCGGTATCGCAGGTATTGCCGAGGTCGCGAGTCACAGCTACCCGGACCCCACCCAATTTGATAGCCGCAGTCCGTATTTTGATGCTGCCGCTACACCCGAGCAGCCGCGTTGGCTGTTGGTGGATGTTCGCGCAGTAAGAAAGACACGATTGATCTCATTGCCGGAGATGCGGGCGCATCCCGAGCTATCGGACATGATTTTGCTGAAACGCGGTAATCGCTTGTCGATTACGCCAGTGACTGAGCAAGAGTGGCGTTTTATTCTGCAGCGCTTGGTTTGATCGCGAAAAAGATAAATTATCGGATGATGAAATCCTCGCCAGCTGAAATCGTAAGCTAATACTTGGCTGCCCGACTTGTAGTTTGGGCGAAATAGCTTCTCTTGCGTATGTCCCAAATTGGGACTAAACTGCGTCGATGCGTGTGATCTCCCAAGCAAAATTAAAGGCGTTCTACACCAAGCACCCCGATGCCGGACAAGGACTCAAGGCATGGTACGACGAGGCGCGTAAGGCTACCTGGGAAACACCGCAGCAAATCAAGGATCAATATCGGAGCGCAAGTTTTGTAGGGCAGAACCGTGTCGTATTCAATATTCATGGGAATAAATATCGACTGGTTGTTGCGGTGGCCTACAAGTTTGGTGCGGTTTATATCAAGTTCGTCGGCACCCACAAAGACTACGACGGAATTGATGCCGAGAGTGTTGATCAATAAAGCGAGATAGAACCATGGAAATCAGACCGCTGCGTACTGAAATTGATTACAAAGCCGCGCTTGAAGCAGTAGCGCCATACTTTGACCAAGAGCCTGAACCCGGATCGTTGGCGGGAGACCGCTTCGAGCTGCTTCTGATGGTGATTGAGGCTTATGAGGCAAAGCATCACGCTATTGACACGCTAGATCCGGTAGAGGCGATTAAATTCCGTATGGAGCAAGCCGGGCTAACACCGAAGGATTTGCGTCCGATGATTGGTCAAGCCAATCGCGTATACGAAGTATTGAATTACTCAAGGCCGCTGACGCTGCCGATGATTCGGCGTTTGAATGTCGCGCTGGGAATTCCAGCCGACGCCTTGATTGGTGAGCAAAAAATCCGTCGAGCGGTCGGTAAAAAGTCTGGAAAATCTACTGTTGGAAAACTTGCTAAGCATACAAAGCCTGCCACTGCTACTAAGCTCAACCTAATCAAGCCGGTTAAAACTGGTCGGCGTAAAGTACAGGCAAGAAAAACTACGTTGCCTCGCTAGGTGGTTACGACAACTAGACACGACAAGGCTTTTACCAGTGAAGACTATTCGGAGTCACTGCTGCTAATGCTGAATGCGGGCTTTACAAGAGGGTAGAGATACCTGGCTGCTCTTGATGCAAACAGCTTTCGTCAGAAGCTACAGCCTGTGGGCGTTCATTCTTTGAACTGATCACGAAGAAGATTTTTCTGTACCTTGCCCATGGTGTTACGCGGCAGTTCTTTCACCATATGTACCTGTTTCGGTACTTTAAAATTCGCAATCGTGTTTTTCAGCGTTTGAATAATGGCTTGCTCGGATAGCGCGGCGTCAGCACGCGGTACGACGATGGCAATGACCGCTTCGCCGAAGTCGGGGTGTGGCACCCCGATGACCGCGGATTCCAGTACACCGGGTTGTTCATCGATGATTGATTCAATTTCTTTCGGGTAGACGTTGTAGCCGCCGGTGATGATCAGGTCTTTACTGCGACCGACGATACTCAGGTAGGCATCGTCATCAAAAAATCCGACATCGCCGGTGTTGAAATAACCATCATCGGTAAATTCTTCGGCGGTTTTTTCAGGCATTTGCCAGTAGCCTTGAAATACATTCGGGCCCTTGACCTGGATCTCACCAACCTCACCAATGGCACATGAGTCCCCTTCGGTGTTTACCACGCGTACCGATACGCCGGGTAGTGCGGGTCCCACGGAACCAGGTTTACGCTGACCGAGATAAGGATTCGAAGTCAGCATCGCTGTTTCGCTCATGCCGTAGCGCTCGAGAATTGTGTGACCAGTACGATCAGAAAATTGTGCGCAGGTATCGGCGAGTAACGGCGCAGATCCTGATACGAACAGGCGCATATTCGAACACTTATCGCGTGTAAAGAGGGGGTCTGCTAATAGTCGAACGTAGTAGGTGGGTACGCCCATGAAGATGGTGGAACGCGGCAGATGGTGAATGACTTCAGCACTATCGAATTTCGGCAGAAAAATCATTTTGCTGCCGTTATACAGCGCACCATGTGCTGCCACGAATAGTCCGTGAATATGAAATAGTGGCAGCGCATGTAGTAGTACATCATCTTTCTGCCAGTGCCAGACATCGTGCAACACCGTGATGTTTGAAGCGAGATTTCCGTGGGTGAGCATGGCGCCCTTGCTGCGACCGGTTGTACCTGAGGTATACAAAATGGCAGCAAGGTCGTCGGGATCACGATGCACCGTCTCGAAGCGATCGCTAAAATGCACTGCGCGCGATAGCAGACTGCCGCTGTTCCGGCCTTGGTTAACTTCTCGCGAAACCTCATCCAGTGTGAAGATATGCGAGGTGCCACGTGCAAATGCCGTCTGTGCGATCCAGCCAAAATTTTTCGGCGCACACACCACTACCGAAGGAGAGGCGTTCTCGATGAAGTACGCCATCTCAGTAGCGCGATAGGCAGTGTTCAAGGGTAAATATACAAAGCCGGCGCGCACCGTAGCGAGATACAGCATCAGTGCTTCGGGCGATTTCTCGACCTGCGCCGCGATCCGCGCGCCTGCCGGCAAGTTGAGGCTGGCAAACAGATTGGCGATTTTTGCGCTGCCGCGCTCACAATCGCGCCAGCTGTAATAAAGCCCATCGCTGGTTTCTAACCAGCAGTCATCCAGGTCATCCGGAAAGCGTGCTCTGAAGATGGCGTAAAGATTAGTATTCACGGCGCGTTACACGATGCCTCAATGCTCGGCACTAGAGGTCTTGTTGGCTTGCTCGGGCTCGGGTATGGCCATTGCGTCAGCAGGATGTCGATAGGCAAACCACAGCAACAGCATGCCGAGCATAATCATAGGCAGCGACAGTAGTTGGCCTGCAGAGAGACTCCAGCTGCCGATAGCGACCTCGTAATCCGGCATCCGGAAGAATTCGGTGAAAAACCTTGCGCAGCCATAGCCGGCTGAGAATACGCCACTCACCGCGAGATAGGGACGGGCTTTACGTGCAAATAGCCACAGCAAAATGAATAGCAGCACGCCGTCGATAAGCGCCTGATAGATCGGCGAGGGGTGACGCGGTAACGCATCTACATTCGGCCAGATCATCGCCCAGGGAAAGTCTGCATCGGCGACACGTCCAGGTAGTTCGGCGTTGATGAAGTTGCCGATACGACCGAACGCATACCCCAGCGGTACCAGTGGCGCGATAAAATCCATCACGGCCATCCAGCGCCGGCCATGTAAGCGCGCCCACATCCACATCGCAATCAGCACGCCTAAAAAACCGCCATGAAACGACATGCCGCCTTTCCAGATGGCGATGATCTCATCGGGATTAGCGAGGTAGTAACCGGGGTGGTAGAACAGAACCTCGCCAAGCCGGCCGCCAATCACGACGCCGAGCACACCGTAAAACAGCAGGTCATCGATATCGGTCGAGTGCCATGCCTCGGCGGCGATATGCGGCTGACGCAGCCGTAATCTTCCTAGTATCAAGAACTGCACAAAGGCCGCCAGATACATCAAGCCGTACCAGCGAACGGCGAGCGGGCCGATCGCAAGCGCGATCGGATCAGGCAGAGGATGAATCAGCATTCAGAAATTTTCGCAGATTGCCGTGACGGGCGAGGATCAGTTTGCATTACCAATTTCCGGGCGTACTAGATGGGCTCAGACCCCTGCATTGGGAATCGGCATTCCCATAACCCAAGGTATTATAGTCACTTGCTTGCCGTCGCTCGCGCAGGCACGCCGCCTTATTTTTGTATAACGGAGACCGAATGGACGCTAACGAACGCTCGAAACATATTACCGAAGGAGTCGAGCGTAGCCCGAACCGCGCGATGTACTACGCCATGGGTTACACAAAAAATGACTTCAACAACCCCATGATTGGTATCGCCAACGGGCACTCCACCATCACACCTTGTAACTCCGGATTGCAGAAACTGGCGGACGCCGCGATTGCCGCTACCAAGGCGGGCGGGGGTAATCCACAAGTGTTTGGTACGCCGACTATTTCTGACGGCATGTCGATGGGCACCGAGGGTATGAAGTACTCATTGATCTCGCGTGAAGTCATTGCAGATAGCATCGAAACTTGCGTACAGGGCCAATGGATGGATGGCTGTGTCGTGATTGGCGGCTGCGACAAGAATATGCCGGGCGGCATGATTGCCCTCGCGCGCACCAATGTGCCAGGGATTTATGTGTACGGTGGCACCATCAAGCCGGGTAACTGGAAGGGCACGGACCTCACTATTGTGTCCGCGTTTGAAGCGGTTGGTCAGTACACTGCCGGCAAAATGTCGGTGGAAGATTTCGAGGGTATCGAGCGTAATGCGTGTCCCTCCACCGGCTCTTGCGGTGGTATGTTCACCGCTAACACCATGTCATCGTCATTCGAAGCACTAGGGATGTCGCTGCTGTACTCGTCGACCATGGCCAACCCCGACCATGAGAAAGTCGATTCGGCCGCGGAATCAGCGCGTATCTTGCTGCAGGCGGTCAAAAACAATCTAAGGCCGCGTGACATCATCACTCGTAAATCGATTGAGAACGCGGTAGCAGTGATTATGGCCACTGGCGGCTCGACCAACGCGGTGTTGCATTTCCTGGCGATTGCCCATGCCGCAGATGTCGAGTGGCATATCGATGATTACGAGCGCATGCGCAAGAAGGTGCCGGTGATTTGTAATTTGAAGCCCTCGGGTCAGTATGTGGCGACTGATTTGCACGCGGCTGGTGGCATTCCGCAGGTGGGGAAGATTTTACTCAACGCTGGCTTGCTGCATGGCGACTGCATCACCATCACCGGCAAGACCATGGCCGAAGAGCTTGCGAACGTGCCTGATCAGCCACGAGCTGATCAGGATGTGATCATGCCGATCGAAAAAGCGATCTACAAACAAGGGCACCTTGCGATCCTGAAGGGCAATCTGTCACCTGAAGGATGTGTTGCCAAGATCACCGGTTTGAAGAACCCAGCGATTAAAGGTCCGGCGCGCGTTTTTGATGATGAGCCGTCCGCGATGCAAGCGATTCTGGCAGACAAGATCAAGGCTGGCGACGTGCTGGTACTGCGCTACTTGGGACCAAAGGGCGCACCGGGTATGCCGGAGATGCTGTCGCCAACCTCGGCGCTGATTGGTAAGGGGCTCGGCGAGTCGGTTGGCTTGATCACCGATGGTCGTTTTTCTGGCGCTACCTGGGGCATGGTGGTCGGCCATGTTGCTCCTGAGGCCTACGCGGGCGGTAACATCGCGTTAGTTCAGGAGGGCGACTCGATTACCATTGATGCGCACCAGTTGCTGATACAGCTGAACGTAGCCGATGACGAGCTCGAGCGGCGTCGTAAGGCCTGGAGTCCTCCTGCGCCCAAGTACACCCGCGGTGTACTAGCCAAATTTGCCAAATTAGCATCGAGCGCAAGTCGGGGTGCGGTGACTGATTAAACCAAGTGTGAGTGAGTGTAAAGTTCTGCGCGTCGATTCGCTTGCAGCGCTACCGTATCAGTGGCGCTGATCTTGCCGGTGATCTTGTCGCTGGTCGGCGTTCATTCAGTCGTCGAGCAAGCAAGTGCAAGCCTGACTTGGGTGATCCGGCTTGTAAAACGCGCTACAATTCGCCCGCTTTAAATTTTGAACGGAGAGACACACATGAAAGCTATTCTGGTCGCTGCCGTAGCCGTTGCAGCTTTTGCTTCCAACGCGGCGCTCGCCAGCGAGCAACTGGCAAAAGAAAAAAATTGCCTTGCTTGCCACGCGATAGATAACAAAGTGGTTGGCCCAGGTTACAAGGAAGTCGCGGCCAAGTACAAGGGCGACAAGTCAGCAGAAGCCAAGCTGGCCACCAAAATTCAAAAAGGTGGTAGCGGCGTATGGGGTCAGATCCCGATGCCCGCTAATCCTCAGGTAAGCGAGGCGGAGGCGAAGAAACTGGCGGCGTGGGTTCTCTCGCTGAAATAATCGCACAGACGTGAATGTAAAAGCGCTCCCGACAGGAGCGCTTTTTATTTGTGACGCTCGTAGGTGTGACTCTCGCAGTTATGGTTTTCGTGATATCGCTTTCGTAATTTGATTTTCGTAGTATGGCTTTCGAAACATAGCTTTCGTGTTTATTGCCGTTGTGTTTTTCGCGCACGCTCTCTACAGAATCAGCTAATACTTAGCGCACCACCGCGATTTGTGAGCGCTTGCCCGCTTCGTAGGTATACAGCGTTAACGTGCCTTGTTTCATATCGCCACGCTCATCGAATTCGATCTTGCCGGTGACGCCTTGATAACTGGTTTTGGCGAGTTCAGGTAGATACTTCGCGGGTTCGGCCGAATTGGCGCGCTTCATTGCGTCGGCCATCACCATCACTGCGTCGTACACATAAGGCGCATAGAGCTTTACCTCCGCACCAAATTTTTTCTTGTAGTCAGCGCGGAAGTTATCCATCGCTTTTTTTCCGCTGTCCTCTACGCCACCCGCCTCAGCGCAGACCACCTGCCCATCACCCATTGCACCTGCTGAGAGTGAGGGTAACTGCTCGGTACAGATGCCGTCACCGCCCATGAATTTAGCGTTGATGCCGAGTTGCTTCATCTGCCGCAGCATCGGTCCGCCCACCGCATCCATGCCGCCGAAGAAAACCAGGTCAGGCTGCTTGCCTTTGATCGCGGTAAGAATTGCATTGAAGTCGGGTGTTTTATCGTTGGTGTACTGGCGGGCAACGATGTTAATGCCCGCCGCCTTTGCGGCTTTTATAAACTCATCGGCAACACCCTGCCCGTAGGCAGTGCGGTCATCGACGACGGCTACATTTTTCGATTTCAGGGTATTGGCCGCGTAGCGACCTAATGCACCGCCCAACTGCCCGTCGTTGGCAACCACGCGGAAAGCCCCCTTGTAGCCCTGTTGGGTGTACTTGGGATTCGTCGCTGATGGCGATATCTGCGGAATGCCATGGTCGTGATAAATCTTGGACGCCGGGATCGTGGTACCCGAGTTGAGATGGCCGATCACACCATTGACTTTTGCATCGGTGAGTTTCTGTGCGACTGAAGTCGCCTGCTGCGGATTGGCGCCATCGTCTTCGGCAATGAGTTGAAACTTCACTTTCTTGCCGCCCAGCGTCATGCCTTTTGCATTGAGCACGTCAATCGCCATGCGTGCGCCATTTTCGTTATCTTTGCCGAGATGCGCGATCGAACCCGATAACGGTCCCACATGACCGATCTTGACCACCTGCTCCTGAGCGACTGCAGATGAGGTCGCGACGCAGAGCGCGAGCAGAGAAAGACGACTCAATTTGAACTGCATGGATAGCCTCCGTGGGTGCAAGCTGAATATTATTCTTGAAATAAATTGCTATAAATAAGCAAGGTAAACCAAATTGCGATGTAATGACAATACGGTTGGCGCTGATAATCAATTCGGCAAGTGTGTGGGCAGCGTAGTTTAGCCGCGCGCAGGTAGCGAGATCAGTGCAGGTGCTGTGTGGCTAGCCGGCTCGCCGGTAAACGCGAAATCAACTTCCGGCCGACGTCCGACCATGATATCTGCGACTGCGCGACCGGAGCCGCAGCCCATGGTCCAGCCCAGCGTACCATGCCCGGTATTCAGAAATAGGTTGCTGTATTTCGATCGCCCAATATACGGAACATTGGATGGGGTCATCGGGCGCAGCCCACTCCAATACACCGGGTTTTCATAATCGCAGGCGCCAGGAAACAGCTCTCGGGTGCGGCGCGTGATAGCCTCGCAACGCACCTCGTTCAATGCACGCGAGTAGCCATTAATCTCTGCGGTGCCTGCCACCCGCAGCCGATCGCCCAGTCGCGAGATCACCAGCTTGTGGCCATCATCCGTCAGCGACACCATCGGTGCCAGTTGAGGTTGCGTGACCGTGTACGTAGCCGAGTACCCTTTGCCCGGGTAAATCATCAGATCAATACCGATACGTTTGGCTAGCGGTTGCGAAAAACTTCCCAAGGCCAGTACATAGCTATCGGCTTGCAATTGCTGATGCCGCCCATGCTCGTCGATCACTTCAACGCCAGCAATCCGTGAGGTTGCGCCGCTACCTTCGGTGAGCAGCCGCGTCACGATGGTATTGAAGATGAAGCGAGTGCCTATCTGCTCGCACGCGTGCGCGAGACCGGTGGTGAATTTATAGACATCGCCCGACTCATCGGTTGGTGTGAAGTCAGCCCCCACTAGTTTTGGTCGAATCGACGCTAGCGCAGGCTCTAGCCGCACGGCTTCGTCCGCGTCAAGGCTTTGACGCGGACAACCTAATTCACGCATCAGCTGCGCTGCAGACAATGACTGCTCGAATTCAACCGGGTCGGTATAAAAATGCAGAATACCGCGCGTTTCACAGTCGTAGTCAATACCAGTCTCGGCACGCAGCGCTTGAAGGGTTTGTCGGCTGTACTCAGCGATGGCGACTATCTGACGGATGTTATGCGCTGCGCGTGCCGGAGTGCACTCACGAAGAAACTGCAACCCCCAGCGCCATTGCAGCCATTCTGCGCGCGGCCGAAACAAGAGTGGCGCATCGTCTCGACTTAACCAACGCAGTAGCTTCAGTGGTGCGCCCGGGTTTGCCCAAGGCTCGGCGTGCGATACGGAGATTTGGCAGCCATTAGCGAAGCTGGTCTCCTGTGCTACGCCGGGTTGACGGTCGATGACGGTGACCTCATGGCCAGCTTTTTGCAGAAACCAGGCCGAGGCAGTGCCAATTATGCCGGCACCGAGCACAATCACTTTCATGTTGAATCCTGTGTTGAATAACTTGCGCTCATCTTGCGCTGATCATCACACGATAAGGTGCAACAGCGTGCGCTACGATGAGAGCTTATCTTTACGCTGCAACTGCGGACAATCAGAGATTGTGTGCCTTGAGCGCGGCGATTTCTTGTGCGACTGCACTGCGAACTTCTTCTTGCAGTCGCATCTCGAGCGATGCGCCGAGTTCGTAGGCCACCTTGCTGGAAAGTTCCGATGTCGCTGCTTGCGCTGCAATTGGCAAGGCGTTGGTCAGCGTGTTAAGCAGCTCCGCTTGCAACTTCGCACCGAGCGCTTGGGGTAGGTGCTCACGAAGCGCTGCCTCAACCAATACCGGCAACTGTAGTGATAATTCTGAAATTAGTCGATCCGAGAGTGCCTGCTCTAATTGATCAAGCGCCACGGACGATTGCGCCACCGACTGCCTGACGGGCGAAGGGGTATCGATCACATCGGTTAAAACAGGAATGTCTTGCTCAGGTTCGTTCATGAGGAGTCAGCCACGTGATGAGTGAGCGGGTAGCCGCGCTGCTGATAGTACTTGTAGCGCTCGCGACCTGCAATCAAATCCTGCTCGTCATTCGATACCAGCTCGAACATGCGCTCGAAACGCGCAAAGAATTCCGGAGTGCGGCGTGAAATATTGACAAGCACGTGATGGTGCGGTAACGCTTTGTCGCAGTCATCAGTCAAGATAATCGGCGTCTGCTCTGCCAAGGCATCGCCCGCGACCACATGCGGCAAAAAGTCTTGCTCAGAAAAAGTCCATAGCAAGCCATCCATTTGTTCGAGTTGTGCATGATCTTCGGTGAGCACAACCAGCCGGGTTTTCGCTGCTTGCGCTTTGCGTATCAAGCGACAGGCGTAGTTGAGCTTGTCCGGTACTTTGCTATGAAAATCGATGCGCGTCACGGGTTTGCCTGCACCATGCCGTTGTGTCGGAGCAGCGCATCAATACTGGGTGCGCGACCACGAAATGCGGTGAATGATTCCAGCGCCGGACGCGAACCGCCGACGGACAAGATTTCGCGATGAAACGCGATGCCGGTCTCGGCCAGACGATTCGGGTCGCCCTGCGCTTCTTCGAAAGCGCCATAAGCGTCAGCGGACAACACCTCGGCCCATTTGTAGCTGTAGTAACCGGCAGCATAGCCTCCGGCGAAAATATGCGAGAAGGAATGCTGAAAACGGTTGAAGGCGGGAGGAATGATGACGGCGACTTGATGCCTGACCTCAGCCAGTAATTCTGCGACGGTTTGTTGGCCATTCGGTTGGTAATCAAAGTGCAGGCGCATATCGAATAACGAAAACTCGACTTGTCGCAGCATTTGCAAACCGGATTGAAAATTTTTGGCGGCGATCATTTTGTCGTACAAGGATCGCGGCAAGGGCTCGCCAGACTCTGCGTGTTCTGTCATGTGCTGCAGAACATCCCACTCCCAGCAGAAGTTCTCCATGAACTGCGAAGGCAGCTCGACTGCGTCCCACTCGACGCCTGAGATGCCCGACACACCGAGCTCATCGACCGCGGTGAGCATGTGGTGTAGACCATGCCCAAACTCATGGAACAGCGTGATGACTTCGTCATGGGTGAAATAGGCCGGCTTCTTGACCCCGTCAACGACCGCGGGTTCAGTGAAATTGCAGGTGAGGTAGGCAATCGGTGTTTGCAAATCACCGGCGAGATTTTTACGACCACGCGCATCATCCATCCATGCGCCACCGCGTTTACCGTTTCGTGCGTAAAGGTCCAGATAGAACTGCCCGACCAGCTGACCTTTTTTCTCGATGCGATAGAACGTGACGTCTTGGTGCCAGAGCGGGCTATTGTCCGATTTGATGTCAACACCAAACATGTTTTGTATCAGCCGGAACAAACCGCCAATCACGCGATGCTCGGGGAAATAGCGTTTTACTTCCTGCTCCGAAAATGCGTAGCGTTTTTCGCGCAGCTTCTCAGACGCATAGGTGATGTCCCATGCCTCCAGCTGATCGAGCCCCAACTCAGCTTTGGCAAAGGCGCGTAGCTCTGCTAAATCATTTTCAGCGAAGGGTCGCGCGCGTTGCGCGAGGTCATTCAGAAATTGAATTACCTGTGATGGTGCGCTGGCCATTTTCGGCACCAGCGATACCTCTGCGAAATTGGCATAGCCAAGACATTTGGCTTCTTCGTCGCGCAATTGAAGAATATCCGCGATAAGCTGCGTGTTATCCCAATCGGCATTCTCACCCAGCTCCGAAGCTTTCGTCGCATTCGCGCGGTACAGCGTCTCGCGCAGCGCTCGGTCATCGGCATATTGCAGCACCGGGAAATACGAGGGGAAATGCAAAGAGAAGCGCCAGCCCGTTTTGCCTTCGCGCTCGGCGGACGCCTGCGCGGCTTGCTTCACGTCCTCCGGAAGCCCCGCCAGACGGGCCTCATCCTCGATATTGAGTTCGTAGGCATTGGTCGCATCCAGCACATTTTCTGAGAAGCGCGTTGACAGCGCAGCTAGCTGCTCCTGGATTTCAGCGAAACGCGTTTTCTGTGCATCAGCGAGTTCCGCACCACCCAAACGAAAATCACGCACCGCGTTGTCGACGATACGCTTGCGCGCTGATGACAGTGTTGTGTATTCATTGCTGGCCTGAAGCGCTTTGTACTTCTCGAACAGCTTCAGGTTTTGGCCCAGTTCAGTCCAGAACTCGGTTACCTTCGGTAAGTTCTCGTTGTACGCTGCACGTAGCGCCGGCGTGTCGACCACGCCATTCAGGTGGCCCACAACACCCCATGCGCGTCCCAGACGTTCAGTCACTGCCTCCAGTGGCACCACGAACGCATCCCACCCAATGACCGCCGATTGCTCGAGTTGCGCGACGGTTTCGCGCGCCTCGTGAAGCAACTGCGTGATGGCCGGTGTGACATGCGATGTGTCAAACAGGTCGAAGCGTGGCAGGTCGGTGAAATCGAGTAGGGCGTTGGTGGTCATAGTGTTTCAAGTGTTAGCTGTGTGCAGCGCGCTCTGCCGCTTCAATCGTGTTTACCAACAGCATGGTGATCGTCATGGGACCGACGCCACCCGGTACCGGCGTGATCCAGCCAGCAACTTCTGCAGTGGGCGCGTAGTCGACATCGCCGCATAATTTTCCGGCGTCATCACGGTTCATGCCGACATCAATGACGACTGCACCTGGCTTGACCATATCCGCGGTCACGATGTTCCGCTTGCCGGTGGCGACCACCACAATATCTGCATCTCGGGTGTGATGACCGAGGTCGCGTGTCTTCGAATTACAGATGGTGACCGTGGCGCCGGCTTGCAATAGCAGCATGGCCTGTGGCTTGCCAACGATGTTCGATGCACCAACCACGACTGCGGTCGCGCCACGCACCGGGTAGTTGATCGATTCCAGCATCTTCATCACGCCATACGGTGTGCAGGGGCGGAATAAAGGCTGACCCGTCATCAGCAAACCGGCATTGCTAATATGAAAACCATCCACGTCTTTTTCGGCGGCGATCGCTTCAATGACTTTGTTGGCATCGATATGCGCGGGCAGCGGCAGTTGAACCAGGATGCCGTTGATTTTTGGGTCGTGGTTCAGCGCATCGACACGCGCCAGCAATTCAGCTTCCGACATGCTGGCATCGTATTTTTCCAGCACCGAGTAAATCCCGTTTTCTTCACAGGCTTTTACCTTATTCCGGACGTAGACCTGGGATGCCTGGCTGTCGCCCACCAAGATAACGGCCAGGCCGGGTTGATGACCTTTGGCGGTGAGCGCGGCGGCGCGTTGGGCGACTTCGCCGCGTAGTTGGGCTGAAAGCGCATTTCCATCGATGATTTTTGCAGACATGGCGGTGAAAGATATCGGGTTAACAGAGCCGGCATTATAAGAGTGAGGGGAAAAGTTTGATTCGAGGCAAACCCTTGGCATTCCGCATCCCTGCGCAAAGCGCCTGCTTTAAAGTGCGATCCGCTGCGCGTTTTCATTTAAATAATTTACTGCATTATGAAATCATCTACCGTATTTTGAAAAATCAATGAAGTCCTGATACACTTCGCCCGATTGAAGTCGGGCTAAATTTCGGGGTAATGTCATCCTCCCGAACGCTTGAAGACATGCACCAGCCACCAACGACACTGGAGACTGATATGGCAGCGCAAATCGACACTATCCTGGCGCAAGCCGCCAACGATCCCGATGTAATGGAAACCCGCGAGTGGCTGGATGCACTCGAGTCCGTCATCGAACATGAGGGCGCTGAACGGGCGCACTACCTCCTTGAGCGCATGGTGGATTTGGCCCGTCGTCGCGGCGCGCATATTCCGTTTTCCAGTAATACCGCCTACGTCAACACAATACCGGCGCATCTCGGGGAGCACTGCCCGGGTAATCTCGAGTATGAAGAGCGCCTGCGTTCATGGATGCGCTGGAATGCGATGGCGATGGTCGTCAGAGCCAACCGTACCGATGGTGATTTAGGCGGTCACATTTCCAGTTTCGCTTCGCTGGCGAACATGCTTGGAATTGGTTTCAACCATTTCTGGCATGCGCCCTCCGAAAACCACGGTGGCGATCTGCTCTATATACAAGGCCACTCCGCGCCCGGTATTTACGCGCGCGCTTTTCTGGAGGGGCGTATCACTGAAGAGCAGATGCTGAATTTCCGGCGTGAGGTGGATGGCAAGGGCCTGTCGTCCTACCCACACCCGAAACTGATGCCTGATTTCTGGCAATTCCCAACGGTGTCGATGGGGCTGGGGCCGATCATGGCAATCTATCAGGCGCGCTTTCTCAAGTATCTGCATGCGCGCCAGATTGCCGACACAGCCAATCGCAAAGTATGGGCGTTCTGCGGTGATGGCGAGATGGATGAGCCGGAGTCGATGGGCGCGATTGGTATGGCGGGCCGCGAGATGCTCGACAACCTGGTGTTTGTCATCAACTGTAATTTGCAACGGCTCGATGGTCCGGTGCGCGGCAACGGAAAAATTATTCAAGAACTGGAGGCCGATTTCCGTGGCGCTGGCTGGAATGTCATCAAGGTGATCTGGGGCTCGAACTGGGATGACCTGCTGGCGCGCGATAAAGACGGCGTGCTGCAACGGATCATGATGGAAACCGTTGACGGCGAATACCAAAATTACAAAGCCAAAGATGGCGCCTACGTGCGCAAGCATTTCTTCGGTAAAGACCCGCGTGGTCTGGAGTTGGTTGCCAACTTGTCGGATGACGATATCTGGCGCTTGCTGCGCGGTGGTCACGACCCACACAAGATTTACGCTGCGTACAAAGCCGCGCAAGAGCACAAAGGTTCGCCCACCGTGCTGCTGGTAAAAACGGTGAAGGGCTACGGTATGGGCAAGTCGGGTGAGGCGCGAAATACAGCGCACCAGACCAAGAAGCTCGACGATGAAGCCATCCGCGAAATGCGTGACCGCTTTGGTATACCGATTCCTGATGACCAGCTGCACGAGGTGCCGTTGTTCAAACCATCCGACGACGCGCCAGAGATCAAATACCTGCATGAGCGTCGCAAGCAATTAGGGGGTTACCTACCGCAGCGCCGGCGCAAGGCCGACGAAGTGTTGCCGATACCGGAGCTCTCCGCGTTTCAGGCGGTGCTTGATCCAACGGCCGAAGGCCGCGAAATCTCTACTACCCAAGCCTATGTGCGTGTCCTGACAGCGCTACTACGCGACAAGACACTTGCGCCCCGCGTGGTGCCGATTCTGGTCGATGAGGCACGCACCTTTGGTATGGAAGGTTTCTTCCGGCAGATCGGTATCTTCAGTCAGCAAGGTCAGCTGTATGAACCGGTTGATAAGGATCAGGTCAGCTACTACCGCGAAGACAAGGCCGGTCAGATTCTGCAAGAAGGTATCAATGAAGCGGGTGCCATGAGTTCCTGGATTGCCGCGGCGACCTCATACTCCACCAATAACCGAGTGATGATTCCGTTTTATATCTTCTACTCGATGTTTGGATTGCAGCGCGTTGGCGATCTGGCGTGGGCTGCGGGCGATATGCGCGCGCGTGGCTTCCTGCTTGGTGGCACTTCTGGTCGTACCACACTCAACGGTGAAGGTTTACAGCACGAGGACGGCCACAGCCATATTCTCGCCTCCACTATTCCCAATTGCTTGCCGTATGACCCGACGTTCGCGCATGAAGTGGCGGTCATTATGCATGATGGCTTGAAGCGTATGGTTGAGAAGCAAGAGGATGTGTTCTATTACATCACGCTGATGAACGAGAACTATGCGCATCCCGGTCTCAAGCCAGGACAGGAACAAGGCATTCTGAAAGGCATGTATTTGTTGCAGCCTTCAGCGAAGAAGAAGCCGAAGCTGCGTGTGCAGTTGATGGGCTCCGGCACTATTTTGCGCGAAGTTATTGAAGGCGCGAAGCTACTCGAAGAAGAGTGGGATGTGGCCGCTGATATCTGGTCTGCGCCGTCTTTCACGCTGCTGGCGCGTGAGGGTCAGGATGCAGATCGCTGGAACTTGCTGAATCCAACTGCGAAGCAGCCGCAGGTTCCTTATGTCACGCAGCAACTCGGTAGCAGCGAAGGGCCTGTGATCGCGGCGACCGATTACATGCACAGTTATGCAGAGCAGATCCGTCCGTTCATGCCGAAGGACCGTTTGTATCGTGTGCTGGGCACAGATGGTTTCGGTCGTTCTGATACGCGTGCCAAGTTGCGTGAGTTTTTTGAGGTGAACCGATACTATGTGGCGGTAGCCGCCCTGAAGGCGCTGGCCGACGAGGGCAAGGTCGATGCGTCACTGGTGGCAAAAGCGATCGAGACATACGGCATCGATCCGAACAAGCCTAATCCCACCACAGTGTAATCAGCGAAAAAAATAGGTTCAGCGGAAAAATTAGTCAGAGCGGCAGCCTAGGCGATCGTAAAAAAGCAGATATTGCTCGTCGTCGTCCTTCAAAGGCTGCTGTTGTTGCCGCTATGGGTAGTGCAGCGGCCCTCACCAGAAATACGGAGCAAGAATAATGAGCCAAATCGAAGTCAAGGTCCCGGATATCGGCGACTTCAAAGAGGTGGAGGTGATCGAGTTGCTGGTCAAGCCGGGCGATACGGTGCAGGCTGAGCAGTCGCTGATCACGGTGGAGTCGGACAAAGCCAGTATGGAAATCCCCAGCAGTGCCAGCGGCATTGTGAAGGAGTTGAAAGTTAAGCTAGGCGATAAAGTCGCCGAGGGTTCGTTGGTGTTATTGCTCGAAGTGAGTGAAGGGGCGGCCGCATTAGCGCCAGCACCAGCGCCAGCGGTTGCTTCGGCGCCAGCCAGCGCACCTGCAGTCAGCACTAGTGCTGCGGCAGCAGTCAGCGCCAGCACACTAGCCTCGACAGCGAGCGCGGTGCCGGTGACTGCAGTGCCAGCTACTACAGCACCCGCCAACATCGCTAACGCTGGCGAATCCAACGGACAAAAGCCGCACGCATCACCCTCCGTCAGAAAATTTGCGCGCGAGCTCGGTGTTGATCTGGCGCGCGTATCCGGTAGTGGCCCTAAGGGTCGGATTCTGATTGAAGACGTGCAAGGTTTTGTCAAAGGTGTGATGGCAGGTGGCGCCGGAGTATCAGCGACGTCAAGTGGGGGCGCCGCGCTCGGCTTATTGCCATGGCCATCGCTTGATTTTTCGAAGTTCGGTGAAACCTCGATCGAGCCGTTGTCGCGCATAAAGAAAATCAGCGGCCCGAATCTGCATCGTAACTGGGTAATGATTCCGCATGTCACGCAATTTGATCAGGCAGATATCACTGAGCTGGAAGAATTCCGCAAGAGCGCGAATGAATCGCTCGCTAAATCCGGCGTGAAACTCACTATGCTGGCATTTGTTATCAAAGCCAGCGTCTCCGCGCTGAAGAAATATCCCGCCTTTAATGCCTCGTTGGATGCGGGCGGTGAGAACCTCATTCTTAAGCACTTCTACAACATCGGCTTTGCCGCAGATACGCCGAATGGTTTAGTGGTGCCTGTGATTAAAAACGCCGACCAAAAAGGTTTATCGCAAATTGCCAAAGAAATGGGTGAGCTGTCGGCACAAGCGCGCGAAGGTAAATTAAAGCCTGCTGATATGCAGGGGGCGACCTTCACCATTTCTTCGCTCGGCGGTATTGGCGGAACATCGTTCACGCCGATTATCAATGCGCCCGAAGTCGCGATTCTTGGTTTATCGAAATCCGAGATCAAGCCGGTGTGGGATGGCAAGACTTTCGCGCCACGGCTGATGCTGCCGATGTCACTCTCCTATGACCACCGCGTGATCGATGGCGCGTTGGGTGCACGCTTCACGGTTTACCTCGGCGAGGTGCTTGCTGATATGCGCAAGACACTGCTGTGAGATTGCGTTTGAACCACGACGCACTGTCTGAGGTGAAAGAAATCGCACAACAGATGTGTGCCTCAACCGCGACTGCCAGACACGCATCATCAAGAATAATGGAGTGAATAATGAGCACCATTGAAATCAAAGTGCCGGATATTGGTGATTTCAAGGAAGTTGAAGTGATTGAACTGCTGGTCAAGCCCGGCGATACGGTTCAGCCTGAACAGTCACTCATCACCGTCGAGTCCGACAAAGCTAGCATGGAAATTCCCTGCAGTGCTGCCGGTGTCGTGAAGTCCTTGCTCGTCAAAATCGGTGACAAGGTATCCGAGGGCTCGTCGATTCTTGTGCTTGAGTCTGCGGGAGGTGTGGCAAGTGCGAGCGCACCAGCAGCATCGACCCCGACGAATACCTCAGCGTCGTTGACATCTTCGCAGACGCCCGCCGCAGCAACAACGGCGCTGGCAGCTGCATCTACAGCCTTAGCTACAGCAGCACCCGTCGCCACCAGCTTCTCGGGCAGTGCCGATATCGAATGCGACACCTTAGTACTGGGTGCGGGTCCGGGTGGCTACACCGCTGCTTTTCGTGCCGCTGACCTCGGCCAAAAAGTCGTTCTGGTTGAACGCTATCCCACATTGGGGGGTGTTTGCCTGAACGTGGGCTGCATACCCTCCAAAGCTTTGCTGCACGCGGCAAAGGTCATCACGGAAGCCGATGAGATGTCGCACTTCGGTATCAAGCTCGGCAAGCCGGAGATTGATCTCAATTCCCTGCGTGGTTGGAAGGAAAGCGTCATCAAGAAACTGACCGGTGGCCTTTCCGGTTTGGCGAAGGCGCGCAAAGTGCAGGTGGTGCAAGGCAAAGGTGCGTTCACATCATCCAACTCGCTGAGCGTCGAGACTGCCGAAGGCGTGAAAACCATCGCCTTCAAACACGCCATCATCGCTGCGGGCTCGTCGGTCGTGAAGATACCGGGCTTCCCGTATGACGATCCACGTCTGGTCGATTCCACTGGCGCGCTCGAGCTGCGTCAGATTCCCAAGCGCATGCTGGTGATTGGTGGTGGCATCATCGGCCTGGAGATGGCCTGCGTTTATGACGCGCTGGGTGCCAAAGTATCGGTCGTTGAATTTGCCGACGGGCTGATTCCGGCGGCCGATCGCGATATCGTCAAGCCGCTGCAGAAGCGCATTGAGAAGCGCTATGAAGCCATCATGCTGAAGACCAAGGTCACCAAGCTGGAGGCGCGCGCAAATGGGTTACTCGCTACGTTCGAGGGTGACAACGCGCCGTCAGAGCCGCAGCTGTATGACATGGTGCTGCTGGCCGTGGGCCGCCGCCCCAACGGCAAAGAGATTGCAGCAGACAAAGCCGGCGTGATTGTGAATGAGCGTGGCTTCATTCCGGTCGATCGGCAGCAGCGTACCAACGTGCCAACTATTTTTGCGATCGGCGACATCTGTGGCGACCCCATGCTCGCGC
>Ga0194124_10000775_pt1 | contig 45460 bp, 40 predicted proteins | sample TA2KigCas0mmetaG_FD_148605 | JGI IMG/M metagenome (GOLD analysis project Ga0194124, IMG submission 148605) | Freshwater microbial communities from Lake Tanganyika, Tanzania - TA2015031 Kigoma Deep Cast 0m | ecosystem: Environmental > Aquatic > Freshwater > Lake | place: Tanzania: Lake...
GTCATGATGGCGAGTGTCTCGGGCGTCGCCAGCACGGCTGCATGGCCAGGGCGCGCATGGTCCGAATGGCCATGGCTGATCACAGCACGATCCACGGCGCGGAGCGGGTCAATGAAAAACCCGCCCGGTTCGCAGAACAAGCCAGCTGGGGTGACTTTCAGCCAGGCTTCGGGGTGGGGGGAGGTGGTAAAGGCCATGCGGTTCCGGTCTTGCGTCGGCGGCTTGTCACGCCGTAGATAGTGCTGAATGCGAACATTACCAGAACCTTTTGCCAGTTGGTTTGCAGCGCGTGGCTGGCAGCCGCGCCCGCATCAGCTTATCGTTCTGGATGCCGTGGCGCGCGGCGATCACGCGCTACTGGTGGCGCCAACCGGCGGCGGCAAGACGCTGGCGGGGTTTTTGCCGACGCTGCTGGATTTGGCCACCGCGCCGCGAGAAGGCTTGCACACACTGTATATTTCGCCGCTCAAGGCACTTGCGGTGGATATTGCGCGCAATCTGATGGCACCGATTGGCGATATGGCGCTGCCCATTCGCGTGGAAACCCGCACCGGCGATACGCCGGCCAATCGCCGCGCGCGGCAACGCGCGGCGCCACCGCATATCCTGCTGACCACGCCGGAAAGCCTGACGCTGTTGCTGTCTCAGCCGGACGCCGCCGAATTCTTCGCCGGGCTTGGCGGCATCATCATTGATGAAATTCATGCCCTGGCCGGCACCAAACGCGGCGATCAATTGGCGCTGTGTCTCTCTCGCCTTGCCGTGCTGGCGCCCGGCGCCAAACGCATCGGGCTTTCCGCAACCGTCGCCGTGCCGGTAGCCTTGCGCGCCTGGCTGGCGCCGGATGCGCGGGCAAAATCAGTCCGATTGATAACAGCGGAAGGCGGCGCCGCGCCGGTTTTTGATCTGCAATTACCGGAAGGCCGTTTGCCCTGGGGCGGGCATATGGGCCTGGCTTCGATGCCAGAGGTCTATCAGCGCATCGAAGCCGCACGCGTCACCATTGTTTTCGTCAATACCCGCGCCCAGGCGGAGCTTTGCTTCGCTGCATTATGGCGCCTGAATGAGGCTTCGCTGCCCATCGCGCTCCATCACGGCAGCCTGGAAATTGATCAACGCCGCAAGGTGGAAGCGGCCATGGCGGCGGGCAAGCTGCGCGCGGTGGTTGCCACTGCCTCACTGGATCTCGGTATTGATTGGGGCGATGTTGATCAGGTGATCCAGATCGGCGCGCCCAAGGGTGTTGCGCGCTTGTTGCAGCGTGTTGGCCGCGCCAATCACCGCATGGATGAGCCATCGCGTGCTGCGCTGGTGCCGGCCAATCGGTTTGAGGTGATTGAATGCGTCGCCGCCATGGAAGCCGCTGCCGCTGGCGAATTGGATGGCGACCCACCACGTCCCGGCGGGCTTGATGTGCTGGCGCAGCATATACTCGCCATGGCGTGCAACGCGCCGTTTCATCCCGATGAACTTTACGCCGAAGTGATTCGCGCCGCGCCCTATGCGGCGCTCTCGCGGCGCGATTTCGATGATGTGGTGCGTTTTGTCGAAGATGGTGGCTATGCGCTGGCAGCTTATGAGCGTTTTCGTCGGCTGTTTCGCGATTCGGAAGGCCGGCTGCATATCCGCGATGCGCGTGTGGCGCGGCAATTCCGCCTGAACCTTGGCACCATTGTCGAAACCCCGATGATCAAGGTGCGGCTGCGCGGTGGCGGCACTTTGGGGGAGGTGGAGGAATGGTTCGTCTCCACCCTTACCGCCGGCGATTGCTTTCTGTTTGCCGGTCAGGTGGTGCGCTATGAAAGGCTTGATCCGGCGGCGGTGATTGTCAGCCCCGGAGGCGGCAATGAACCGCGCGTGCCGGTTTATGCCGGCAGCCGCATGCCGCTCACCACCTGGCTTGCCGTACGGGTGCGTACGATTTTGCATGATCCTTCACGCTGGGCGCATCTACCCGCACCCGTGCAGGAATGGCTGACGCTGCAAAGCCTGCGGAGTGAGTTGCCGCCGCGCGATGGACTTTTGGTTGAAACCTTCCCGCGCGGCAGGCGCTGGTTCCTGGTCGCCTATACTTTTGAAGGCCGCTTGGCGCATCAAACGCTCGGGCTTTTGGTAACGAAACGCATGGAACGCCTCGGCATGGGGCCACTTGGCTATGTAGGGACGGATTATGTGCTGGCGATCTGGTCCGCCTTCGAACCGATCGGCGTTGAACGGCTATTCGCCGAAGACATATTGGGCGATGAGATGGAGGAATGGCTCGCGGAATCTTCCATGCTACGGCGGAGTTTCCGCAATATCGCGACCATTGCGGGCTTGCTGGAAAAACACCATCAGGAGGCAGAGAAATCCGGCCGGCAAATGACGATGAATGCCGATCTGATCTATGATGTGCTGCGCCGGCATGAACCGGACCACATATTGCTCCGCGCCACGCGGGAAGAAGCCGCGCGGGGGCTCACGGATGTGGCGCGCATCGCTTCCCTTCTCGCGCGCATTCAGGGGCGCATCACGCACCGGGCGCTTTCGCGTGTCTCGCCCCTCGCGGTCCCCGCATTGATTGAAGAAGGCCGCGAATGGGTGGCGGGCGGTGCGGAGGATGCCTTGCTCGCCGAAGCCGCTGCCTTGGTCAGTGAAGCGACCGATGGCGTAGAGGCATTTGGCGAAACCTTGGCCGAGATGACCGATGGCATTGCAACGCGTGGTGCCTCGGCACGGCCCAAACCGCGTGAGACACGGCGGTCGCGCTTCATCCGTTCTGCCCCAAGGCCCGCATCATGAATGCCGCACCGCTGCATCTGGGTGCAGAGCGTGTCATGCTAGACCCCGCCGGGGTGTTGCATTGGCCGGCGCAGAAGCTGCTTTGTGTGGCCGATTTGCATTTGGAAAAGGCGAGTGCCTTCGCGCGCGCCGGCTACTTCCTGCCGCCTTATGATACGCGCGAAACCCTCGCGCGCCTTGCGCTGCTGATCCGGCGCTATGGCCCGAAGCGCCTGGTGTTTCTGGGTGATAGTTTTCATGACGCTGATGGCGCAGCGCGCCTTTTGCCCGCAGATCGTGCCGCGCTTATCAAGCTGGTGGATGGGCTTGAGCCGATCTGGGTGCTCGGCAATCACGACCCCGCGCCGCCATGCGATCTGCCTGGCGAGGCTTTCGCTGAATGGCGCCAGGGGTCGATCACCTTCCGACATATCCCAAGCGCTTTCTCGCGCCAGGCGCCGCAGGAAATCGCTGGGCATTTGCACCCAAAGGCGACAGCGCCAACCCGCGCGGGCGGCATTTCCCGCCCCTGTTTTGTCGCCAATCCGCGCCGCGTGGTGATGCCGGCCTTTGGCGCCTTCACCGGCGGGCTATGCGTAACCGATCCCGCCATTGCGCGGCTTTTTCCGCAAGGCGGGCGCGCCTTTTTGCTTGGGGAGGAAAGGCTTTATTCCTTTCCACTCGCCGCAGGACAGGGGCATGGCGCCCTGCCGCGACACGGGCCATGATGGGGACTGGAGGAACCAGCCATGCCCGATACCCTACCAACCACCGAAAAATCCTCGCTTGATGCCAAGGCCATTGCCGAATTGGCGCGGCAATTGACTGAATTGCTGCGCATTCGCACCTTTCCCTTCGGCATGAAGCTGTTTAATGACGCCGAGGGAATGGCGAAAATCCCTGGGCTCCGCCGCCCGACCGAGGGCAAGAAATTCTCCACCTGCCAATTGGTCACGCAAGCGCGCATCGCGGGCTTGACCATGGGCATTACGGAAGAAAACGTGCCGGGCTTCAGCAATTGCGGCGGCGTGATTGGGTTGAATGAACCCTCGGAACTCTATCTCTCGGGCCGCAAATTCGAGGGTGTGTGGTTTAAAAACCGCGAAGCCGGGCGGCTGCATCAGGCGCAAATGCCGCGCGTGCCGGCGCGCTACAAGGGGTTGGTGGTATCGCCCTTGAGGTCCGCTCGGTTGGACCCGCCGGATATCTGCCTGTTTTATGCCAATCCTGCGCAAATGATCCTCTTCATCAACGGCCTTCAATGGAAGAACTACAAGCGCTATGATTTTTCCATAACCGGGGAAAGCGCCTGCGCCGATTCCTGGGGCCGCGCTTTGCGTGACCGCACTGTCTGCCTTTCCATCCCCTGCTATGCTGAACGCCGCTATGGCGGAGTTGCCGATGATGAAATGCTGATGGCCTGCCCGCCCGAGGATCTCGCCCGCGCCGTGGAGGGTTTGCTCGGGCTTTCCAAGGCAGGGCTGCGTTATCCCATCATGCCCTATGGCCCGCAGGCAGATCCCGCCGATGGCATGGCGAAATCCTATGCGGGGAAAAGCTGAGTCTCGTTGTTATTGCGCAGGTCTCCGGCCGCGCCTCCTATTGCGTGCTGCTGCCCGAAACCCCCGCCGGCGAAGCCGTACGCCCGCCATCCACGGTATATTCTCCGCCCGTCATATTGCTGGCGAGGTCTGAGAACAGGAACAGCACCAGATTGGCGACTTCCTCGGCGGTCCCATAGCGCCTGAGCGGGATCCCCGCCGAATAGCGTTCCTCAACGCTTTTCGGATTATTGGGCGAAACTTGGCGGGAGACTTCTTCGATCATCCTTGTCGCGATTGGGCCGGGGCAGACAGAATTCACGCGAATGCCGTGTGGCCCGACCTCACCGGCGGCGCTTTTCGTGAAGCCATTCACCGCATGCTTGGACGCGGAATAGACCGCCATGCCGGGCGATCCCACCAGCCCGGCGATGGAGGCGGTATTGACCACTGCGCCCCGCCCGGCGGCGATCATCACCGGCAACACATGCCTGAGGCCCAGAAACACGCCCTTCACATTCACGGCCATGATCTGATCGAACACGTCTTCCTCATATTCCGCGAGGCGTGCGACGCGGCCTTCAATGCCGGCATTATTGTGGAAGCAATCAATCGCGCCGAAACGGTCTTGCGCGGCCTTCACATAGGCTGCAACATCAGCGGCTTTCGTTACATCGGCGGCGCGAAACAGCGCGGCTGCGCCAAGGGATGCGGCCAAAGCCTTACCGGCGGCAGTGTCACGATCCACAATCACGATCTTGCCGCCGCGTGCCACATAGCCACGCGCCACTGCAGCACCTATGCCATTGGCGCCGCCTGTCACAATGCCAGCCTTGCCTGAAAAATCCATGATGCGTTCCTCCGGTGCGGAAGGTCACCACCCCCACTTCGCATCATGCTTGCGCCGCTGGCCCGGAAAGACAAGCGGCGCACGGCAATTACCCGGCTGCCTTGGCTTCCCGCCGCCGCGCTGTCAGCACGAATTCCGTATAGCCATTAGGCTGTTCACGGCCCTTCAGCACCAGGTCGCAAGCACCCTTGAAGGCTGGGCCGTCAAAACCCGGCGTCATGGGGCGATAGGCCGCGTCCCCGGTATTCTGCCGATCCACCACCGCCGCCATGCGCTTCATGGTTTCCATGACCTGGGCTTCGCTCACCACACCATGGCGGAGCCAATTGGTGATGTGCTGGCTGCTGATCCGCAAGGTGGCGCGGTCTTCCATCAGCCCGACATCATTGATGTCAGGCACTTTGGAACAGCCAACACCCTGATCCACCCAGCGCACCACATAGCCCAGAATGCCTTGCGCGTTGTTGTCGAGCTCTGCCTGCACATCGGCGGGCGACCAGTTGGTGTCGCGCGCCAGCGGTACGGTTAGGATATCATCCAGCTTCGCACGCCGACCGCCCTTGGTGATTTCATCCTGCCGGTCGGCAACGCTGATCTGGTGATAATGCAGTGCATGCAAGGTGGCGGCGGTGGGTGATGGCACCCAGGCAGTGGAAGCGCCGGCCTTGGGGTGGCCGATTTTCTGATCCAGCATCGCCGCCATGGCATCCGGCATGGCCCACATGCCCTTGCCGATCTGCGCGCGCCCCCGGAGCCCGCAGGCAAGGCCGGTATCCACATTCCAATCCTCATAAGCCTTGATCCAGGCCGCGCCCTTCATGTCATTCTTGCGAATGACAGCACCAGCTTCCATGGCAGTGTGGATTTCATCGCCGGTACGATCTAGGAAGCCCGTATTGATGAAAACCACGCGATCCTTGGCCGCCGCGATACAGGCTTTCAAATTCACCGTGGTGCGGCGTTCCTCATCCATGATGCCCATCTTGAGTGTGGCGCGCTTGAGGCCCAAGGCGTCTTCCACGCGGGCGAAGAGCGCATCCGCCCAGGCCACTTCTTCCGGCCCATGCATTTTCGGCTTCACGATGTAAACGCTGCCGGCGCGCGAATTCAGCCGCTTGCCGCGAATATCATGCATGGCAATGACTGACGTGCAGAAGGCATCCAAAATGGTTTCCGGCACTTCCGCGCCATCCAGCTTCACTGCATCAATTACCATGTGGTGACCGACATTGCGCACCAGCATGACCGAACGGCCATGCAGCGTCATGCCGCCACCCGCCGGGCGCTGAAACACGCGATCCGGATTGAGGCGACGCATCATCGTCATGCCGCCCTTCTCAAAACGCGCTTCCAGATCGCCACGCATCAGGCCAAGCCAATTGCGATAGACCGCGACCTTGTCTTCCGCATCAACGGCGGCGACGGAATCCTCGCAATCCTGGATGGTGGTCAGCGCGCTTTCCAAAGCGACATCGGCAATGCCCGCCGCATCTGTCTTGCCGATGGGATGCGCACGATCCAGCCGTATTTCAATATGCAGGCCGTTATTCACAAACAGCAGTGAAGACACCGCATGCGGCTCGCCCAGATAGCCCACGCATTGGCCAGACATCGCGAGGCCCGTCTTGCTGCCATCCTTCAACGTGATTTCGAGCGCACCACCTTCAATCCGGTAGCGCGTGGCATCGGCATGCGATCCCTTCGCAAGCGGCACAGCGCTATCCAGCACACCGCGCGCATAGGCAATCACCTTAGCACCGCGTTCCGGATCATAGCCCTTGCCTGAGGCCGCGCCGGGGATGGCATCCGTGCCATAGAGCGCATCATAAAGGCTGCCCCAGCGCGCATTGGCCGCATTCAGCGCATAGCGCGCATTGGAAACCGGCACGACAAGCTGCGGCCCGGCCATGGAGGCAATTTCCGCATCCACATCGGTGGTTGCGACGGTCACTTGCGCGGGTTCCGGGAGCAGATAGCCGATTGCCTTCAGAAAAGCGGTATAGGCCGCCCGATCAATCGGCTTAGCGGGGTTGGCGCGGTGCCAGGCATCAATCTTCGCCTGCAATGCGTCGCGCTTGGCGAGCAGCGCGGCATTGGTGGGCGCCATCTCACGCAGCGTGCGTTCCATCGCGTCCCAGAAGCGCGCGGGCTCCACCCCCGTGCCGGGCAGGGCTTCGGTTTCAATGAAATTCTTCAAAATGGGGGCAACAAAAAGCCCCTTTGATGCAGACATTACAACGCTCCCTGCGGATGGGGGCGGACACCACAGCCCACCCCTGGATCAAGGGTGGCGTGCTTAAAGCGAAAGGCGCGGCGGGGCAAACCGGCGGGGGCTTGCCGGCAAGCCCAGGCGGCGCAAGGCTAGGCGTCCAAAAACTTGAGGAAACCCGATCATGGCCTGGACCCCGCCGCGTCACACTTCCCAGCATTGGCATATCACGAAGCCTGCTGCCTCTGGCCGCAAGGGCATGGTGGCGTCCCAGGCGCGCGGCGCTGCCGAAGCGGGCGTTGCCATTCTGGAAGCCGGCGGCACGGCGGCCGATGCGGCGGTGGCGACCGCTTTTGCGCTGGCGACGTTGGAGCCCTGGAATAGTGGCCTTGGCGGCATTGGCTTCGCGCAAGTCATGTCCCCAGGCGGCGCCGCCGAGACTTATGATTTCGGCCCGGTTTCCCCGCGTGGCCTGAACCCAGCTGCCTTCCCCATGACCGGCAAGATAAAGGCGGATCTTTTCACCTGGCCAGAGGTTTTCGAAGACCGCAATGTGCATGGGCCGCTTTCCTTCGCGATCCCCTCGGCGGTTGCAGGCTATATGGAATTGCATGCCCGCCATGGCCGCATGCCCATCAAGGATGTGCTGGCGCCGGCGGTGGCGCTGGCCAAGCGCGGCCTGGCGCAGGATTGGTTCACCACGCTGAAAGTGGCCAATTCCGCATCCGTGCTGAAGCTATACTCAGAATCCGCGTGCATCTATCTGCCGGGTGGGCTGCCGCCGGTGGCGCCGTATCAGGGCTCACCGGGCTTTTTCCAGCAGGGCAACCTGGCGGCAACTTTGGAGCGCCTCGCGCATGCCGGCCTCGCCGATTTCTACAAGGGCGATATTGCCGCCGCCATCGCCGCCGATTGCAAGGATATGGGCGCCTTTGTCAGCGCCGAGGATTTGGCGCATTGCAAGGCGCGCGTGCTGCCCGCGCTAGAAGCCGCCTGGCGCGGCAAGCGGCTGTTTCTGGCCAATGGGCTGACCGCCGCACCCACGCTGATGGGCGTGCTGGAAGGCATGCAGGGAGCGGATTTCTCCGGCAAGGCACCCTCTGCCGCCTGGTATGCGCAATTGGCGCGCGTGATGCGCGCAGCCTATGCCGAACGCTTGGCGGGGTTGGGTGATGCGGAACCGAACGCGGCAGAATCCTGCACCACCCATCTGACGGTGGCGGATAAGGGTGGCATGATGGTCGCCATGACCACCACGCTGCTGTCCAGCATGGGGAGCCGTGTGGTGCTGCCGAAATCGGGCGTGCTGATGAATAACGGCGTCATGTGGTTCGACCCGCGCCCCGAAGCCGCCAATGCGCTGGCGCCGGGCAAAAGGCCGCTGACCAATATGTGCCCGATCATCGCCGCCGAGGGCGACAAGCCCGCCATTGCGGTGGGCGCTTCCGGCGGGCGGCGCATCATGGCTTCCGTCTTCCAGATGCTGTCCTTTGTTTCCGATTTCGGCATGGAACCGGAACAGGCCGCGCATCACCCAAGGTTTGATATCTCCGCACCCGAAGGTGTCACCGCCGATATCCGGCTGGGCTTGGAAACGCTGGCGGCCCTTGCGGCGGAAGATTCGGTGACGGAAGTGGAACACGCCGTGCTGCCGGTGAATTTCGCCTGCCCCAATCTGATCCGCATCGGCGCCGATGGCACGCGCACCGGCATTACCGATGTGATGAGCCCCTGGAGTGCGGCGATCGCCGAAGCATAAACCATAACAAAGGAAACGCCCTTGAAACGTCGTCGTTTGCTGTAAGGGACCGCGGCTTTTGCCGGGGCCTCGGGCTTTGCTTCGCCCGTTCTGGCGCAACCCGCGCGCACCGCCACGCTGCGCTTCGTGCCACAAGCCGATCTGACCGCGCTTGATCCGATCTGGACCAGCGCGATTGTCACGCAAATCCATGGCTATCATGTCTATGACACGCTTTACGCCGTGGATGGCCAGCAGCGCGCGCGCCCACATATGGCCGCGGGGCACTAAGTTTCCGCCGATGGCCGCGTATGGCGCATCAGGCTGCGGAACAGGCTTTTCTTCCATGATGGCGAACCGGTGCGCGCGGCGGATTGCGCCGCATCTCTCGCGCGCTGGTCGCAGCGTGATCCTTTCGGGCAAATCCTGGCCGCGCAGGTGGAAGAATGGCGCGCCGCGGATGATCGTACGCTGGAAATGCGCTTAAAACGCCCCTTCCCGCTTTTGCTGGATGCGCCGGCCAAGCCCGATTCCAACGTGCCTTTCATGATGCCCGAACGCTTGGCCCGGACAGATGCCGGCACGCAAGTCAGCAAAGTTATCGGCAGCGGCCCCTATCGCTTCATGCGCGACGAATTCGTCTCTGGCAGTCGCGTGGTTTATATGCTGAATGACCGCTATCGCCCGCGCGATGAGCCATCCGATTGGGCGTCCGGCGGCAAGGTTGCGCATTTCCCGCGCATTGAATGGCATATCCTGCCAGACCCCGCGACCGCGGCTGCCGCGCTGTAATCGGGCAAGATTGATTGGCTGGAACAGCCCTTGGCCGATCTGGTGCCAACGCTGCAGTGCAACCGCAATATCGAAGTGGGCATACTAAACCCGACAGGGCTGATGAGCATCATGCGGCTTAACCACCTGCCAGCGCCCTTCAATAATCTGCGCGCGCGGCGGGCCGTGGCGCTTGCGGTGGATCAGGCGGATTACATGCGCTCAACGCTCGATGATGATCGCAGCATTTGGCAGGAATGCCGCAGTCTATTTCCCAGCGGCACGTCTTATGGTGTTGAGACCCTGTCGGAGCTCAACGCCCCGCCGCGCAGCCTGGACCGCGCCCGCGCCTCGCTGCAGGCGAGTGGTTACAATGGCGAGAAGGTAGTGATCATCAACCCGACCGAATTTCGCTGATTGGCCCGCATGGTTGGGTAACCGCGGATCAGCTGCGCCGCATTGGCATAAATGTGGAGCTGGCGGAAACCGATTGGGGCACGGTGGTGCAACGCCGCGTGCGCACAGAACCCGCTGATCGGGGTGGGTGGCGGATTTTCCACACCTATGGATTGTCACTGGCCTATCTAAAACCGGCAGTGAGTTCGCTGATAAAGGGCCCGGGTGCCACAGGTTGGTTCGGCTGGTATGACAGCCCAGTGATGCAGGAACGCATCCAGACTTGGTTTGATGCGCCGGATGGGGCGCGGCAAAAGGCGCTGGCGGATGACATCAATTAGCGCGCGCAGGATGATGTGGCGACCAACCCGCTCGGCCAATTCCGCATCCGCAGCGCCTAGCGGCGCAGCATTACTGGGCTGGCGCAGGGCAGCATGCCCTATCCCTAGGGTGTGCGGCCTGTTGGGTGAGCATATTCGAGACAAGTGGAATCACTTGGCGACTTGGAAAATACGATCAAATAAGTTTTTAGTGGGTTGCCCATGAACTATGGTGAATGGGCAACTCACTAAATCACGCCGACTGGATTGACCGTAAAGCACGCCAGACCGCTTCTGCCGTGATCGGCATATCAATATGCGCAACGCCAAGCGCATCACATACGGCTGAAATAATCGCGGGCGGCGCACCACAAGCGCCGCCTTCACCCGCACCCTTCACGCCAAGATCATTGGATGGGCAGGGCACCACATTCAGATCAAGATTGAAGGAAGGCGCATCGCCCGCGCGCGGCATGCAGTAATCCTGGAAAGTCGCGGTCAGGAATTGGCCGCTTTCCGGATCATATTGCGCATGTTCCAGCATGGCCTGACCAATGCCGGCCATGATGCCGCCATGGCATTGGCCGTGCACTAGCATGGGATTGATCGGCACGCCAACATCATCCACCGCCGCGTAATTGGCGATGGAGACTTCACCGGTTGTGGGCTCAATCTCAATTTCTGCGACATGGCAGCCATTGGGGAAATTGCATTCCGTTTCGCGCGTATAGGTCAGTTGTTCGTCAAGGCCGGGTGTTTCATTGGGCGGCAGGCGCGCGGGATCATGCGCGGCAGCAATCACCTCAGGCCAGCTTGTGGCGATATCCGTCCCCGCCACGCTGAAACGGCCATTGAGGAATTCAATATCCGCCACACCGGCTTCCAATAAATGCGCTGCAATGCGCTTGGCCTTTTCAATGACCAGTGCTGCCGCTCGGCTGGTGGCCACACCGCCCATTTGCGAAGACCGCGACCCACCCGTGCCGCCACCCTTCAGCACCACATCCGAATCGCCCTGCAACAGGTCAATCGATTCAAAAGCCAGACCAAGTTTTTCCGAGAGGATTTGCGCAAAGGCCGTTTCATGCCCCTGCCCATGGCTGAAGGTGCCAACCGTAAGCTTCGCGCGGCCTTCGGGCGTGAGGGCAACACGCGCCCATTCAAACGGCTGCCCGCCTGAGGCTTCAATGAAGTAGCCAAGGCCGATCCCGCGCAGCTTCCCGTGCTTTGCGGCTTCCGCACGGCGCGCGGCGAAGCCTAACCAATCGGCCAAGGCAAGCGCCATATCCTGGGTTTCCGCAAAGCGCCCCGAATCGATCACATTGCCGGCGACATTGCGATAGGGGATCTGATCCGGGCGGATGTAATTAAGACGGCGTATTTCCTCCCGCCCAATGCCGAAGGCAGCCGCACCTTGGTCGAACAATCTTTCTAGCACATAGGCTGTTTCGGGCCGGCCAGCACCACGATAGGCATCGGTCGGTACTGTATTGGTGAACACACAGCGCACCTGCACATTCAAGGCCTGAAGGTCATAGACCGTGCCATTGATGCGCCCACCCGCCATGGTGGGCACGCGCGGGCCGAAATCCAGCAAATAGGCGCCCATGGCAGCCAGCGTGCGGATGCGGACGCCAATTGCCTTGGCGTTTTCATCAAAGGCCATTTCAGCATGCGTCACATGATCACGCCCATGCGGGTCTGACAGGAAGGTTTCGGTCCTACCCGCGCGCCATTTCACCGGACGGCCCACCTTGCGCGCCGCCCAAAGCACCATGGCGCTTTCGGGAAACAGCTTGCCGCGCAACCCGAAACCGCCGCCAACATCGGGCGAAATGACTCGGATTTTCTCGAACGGCACTTTGAAGACCAGCTTTGCCAGATTATCGCGCACTTTGACCGCGCCCTGGGAAGGGGAGACCAAAGTCCAACGTTCTCCATCCCAATCACCAAGCGCCACACGCGGTTCCATCGGATTGCCGACAATGCGGTTCTGCACCAGATCAACTGACACGATACGCGCGGCGCGGATAAAAGCCCCATCCGCTTCCGCGGCGCGGCCGCTATCCCAATGGACGCAAAGATTACTGCCCTGGTCTTCCCAAATGACCGGCGCATCAGCATCAAGTGCCTTGCCGGTTTCCGTCATGCTCGGCAGGGTTTCATAATCAATCTGGATCAGCTCGGCAGCATCCATGGCCTGATCACGGGTTTCGGCGACCACAAGCGCGACCGGGTCCCCCACATAGCGCACGCGTTCGGTTTGCAGGATATGGCGCGTGGGGGCGAAAAGTGGCTTATCCTTGCCGGGGACTTCCACCTGCACCGGCAGCGCGCCAATGCCATCGGCCATTGCATCATGCCCGGTCAGCACCGCCACCACGCCAGGGGCCACGCGCGCTTCACGGACATCCATGGAGATGATGCGCGCATGGGCATGGGGTGAACGCAGCACCACCGCATGTACCTGGCCCGGGCGGTTCATGTCATCCGTATAGGTGCCGCGCCCTGTCAGTAGCCGCACATCTTCCTTGCGCCGTACCGTCTGACCAATTCCAAACTTATCCATGGCCTATATCCCCGTTATTTCCAACAAAGCCTGCGCAATGGTGGTGATGCGCGCTACCGGGCGCAGCCCTTCAATCGCCGCCTGATGCACTGGCGCGGAAAACGCCGCGCAGCCATCTCCCAAAACGGTCACATCAAATTCGCGCACATGCGCGCCGCGCACGGTTGAAGCAACGCCTCCATTGGTGACAATGCCCGCGACCAGCAGCTTGCGAATACCGGCCTTGCGCAGCGCCCATTCCAGGCGCGAATTCCAAAAAGCGTCATAGCCGATTTTCTCAACCATCAGATCGGATGGCGCCAATTCATCCACCAAAGCCTGGCCCCAGGAAGCCGGTGCGAAATCCCCCCTGCGCAAAAAGGGACGCATTTGAAGAAGGTGTTCTGCAATAAAGGGCTCACCCCCCTTACCCGGCACCAGGGTGAAATGGGTGGAGGCGATCCACCCGCCTTTTGTGCGCATCGCTGCACAAAGCGGCGCAAGCCGCGCGGGCAGTGCCGCGATACTGGCATCACCCTGCCCACCGCGCGCATAGGCGCCCTTGGGGTGGATGAAATCATTCTGCAAATCACAGAGCAGCAAGGCGGTTTCGCTGATGGGAACGGCGCCTGCCATCATCACGCCCTTTCGATAATCAGATTGCCGAAGCGATCCACCCGCGCGATCAGGCCAGGATCCACCACCACGGTTGCATCGGGTTGCTCCAAAATGGCGGGGCCAGGGATCTCAGCGCCTACGGGCAAATCAAGCCGCGCATAAATGCGTGCCTCATACCAGGCGCCATCGAACCAAACCTGCCGCGCGCCGCGCGCAGCCTTTGCAAGGCTTGCATCCGCGCCGGGTGCGAGTGCTGCCAAATCAAACGCCGGGCGCCGACCAATCGCGGCGGTCCGCAAGGAGACAATCTTGACGGGCAAGCCAGGCAGCAAGCGGCTGAAGGCACGTTGATAGGTAGCTTCAAAAGCCCGCCGCACAATCCCCTGCGTCACGCCGGCGCTATTGCCTATCACCTTTACGGGCAAGGGCACGGCAACGGTATGCGTCTGCCCTGCGTAGTGCATATCAAGCGTGAAAAGCGTTTCAATCGCTTCCACCGTCAGGCCGGCATCGCGCACCACTGTCACAGCCATGCTTGCTTCGCGCACCAGTTGCGCATCCAGCGCTGTGGGATCGAGGCTGTCCAAGTCCAAATTGAGCGTGCGCACTTGATCATGCCGCACATCCGCAATAATGCAGCCAAGTGCCGAGGTAACACCCGGAAAGCGCGGCACCAAAGCTGCTTTCAGCCCGACCTCGGTGAGCAAGGCACCGACATGCAAGGCGCCGCCGCCACCAAAAGGCAGTGCCACAAACCGCGCCGGGTCCAGCCCGCGTTCGATGGAAACAAGCCTGATGGCGCCAGCCATTTTCGCATTTGCCACGCGCAAGACAGCCTCTGCCGCCGCCATGGCATCCAGCCTCAAAGGTGCACCGACATGCTGTGCAATCGCGGCCTTAGCGGCATCCACATCAAGGCTGGTGAGCGCGCCACCAATCGGCCGCGCGGCATTGATGCGGCCTAGCACGAGGTTCGCATCCGTCAGTGTCGGGCGATCATTGCCCTGGCCATAACAGACCGGTCCCGGACGACTGCCCGCACTTTCTGGCCCCACGTGCAGCAAGCCACCGCGATCCACCGCTGCGATGGAACCACCTCCCGCGCCGATGGTAGTGATTTCAATCATCGGGGAGCGGATGACCAGGCCGAAATCAATCGTCGCCTGTGCGGCCAGAGCCATTTGCCCATAAGCAATCAGCGAAACATCGAAGGAAGTGCCGCCCAGATCACAGGTAATCACATGGCTGAAGCCGGCAGCCTTGGCGATGGCACCCGCCGCGATCACCCCTGCTGCCGGACCCGAAAGCGCGGTGCGCGCAGGAAAGCGCCGTGCCGTTGCAGTGGACATGATGCCACCATTCGACTGCACAATATGAAATCGCCCACCGAAACCTTCATCGGCGAGCGCGCCCTCCAACTTGCCGAGATAACCCACGACCAATGGCTGCAAATAGGCATTGAGTGCCGTGGTCGAAGCCCGCTCAAATTCGCGAATTTCCGGCAGGATTTCGGAAGAAACCGAAACATGCGGATTGGGCCAAATGCGCCGCACCGCCTCAGCTGCCGCCTGTTCATTGCCGGGATTGGCGTAGGCATTGATGAAAATAATCGCGCAGGCTTCCGCACCGGCGGCCAACAATTGCCGCACGGCTGCTTCTACCGCCGCAATATCCACCTGCGTGTGGATACTGCCATCAGCTAGGCAACGTTCCGGCACTTCAAGCCGTAAATCACGCTCAGCGATCGGTTGGAAATCACCCCAAAGCCCCCAGGTATGCCGACGATCACGGCGGCGCATTTCCAGTACATCGCGAAAGCCGGCAGTGGTGATCACGCCAAGCTTGGCGCCCTTTCGTTCAAGCAGCGCATTGGTGCCCACCGTCGTGCCATGCACAACCGCCGCCATGCCGGTAGCGCCACCAAGTGCGCGCAACCCCGCGAGGAAACCTGAAGCCTCATCTCCGCGCTGGCTTGGTACCTTCGCGGTCTGAAAGCGGCCTGTTGCGGGATCGAACAGAAACAAATCGGTGAAGGTGCCACCGACATCAACGCCGACAATCGCGCTGCTCATGATGCTGGCCTTCCATAATCGCGAAGCGCAGCCTCGGCGCTGACATAACCCAGGCGAATATCGCGCGCGATGGTGTGCAAGGGCCGTGCGGCGGGATCGCCCCAGCCGCCGCCACCTGGCGTTTCCAGACGCACGCGCTCACCCTGACTGATGGAAACACCGACAATCTTGCTCGCCATCGGCGGCGTTTCGCCAGCACTCCCCCAGGTGAAGCGATTGAGCGCGCCATCCGCACCGCCCGCGACACCGAAGGGTGCGAAACGCCCGCGTTCTCCGAGCAAGGCAACTTCCGTGCGACCAGAGGCGAGCGCTTCAATCTCATAGACCGAGCCAACACCGCCACGATGTTCGCCAGCGCCACCACTATCAGGGCGAAGTGCCCATTGCGTGAACATCACCGGATAGGCGGCTTCCAGAATCTCGACGGGCGGAATCGTCGCGGTCGAAATCGGGTTATTCGCGTGATGCAGGCCATCGGTTACGGGATTGCCGCCAAGCCCGCCGCCGAAGAAGGAAAACATGACCCAGCGCGTGCCATTTTCTCGCTGGCCAGACAGCGCCAGCGCATTGATGGTGCCGAAAGGTGCCGCCGTTGCGGTGGCGGGGCGCGCCTTGCCAAGCGCGCCGAAGATCACGCCAATCAGGCGAAGGATGGTTTCCGTATAGCCGGCAACCGGGCGTGGTGCCTCGGCACCCAACAACGTGCTTGGCGGTGCAATCACCTCCACCAGGCGCAGCACGCCGGCATTGGCCGGTACATCGGGAAACGCGTGCTTCAGCGCAACATAACAGGCTGCTACTGTTGTCGCGACGGAGATATTGAGCGGCCCGACACAAGGTGGCGAGGAGCGTGACACATCGAAAATCAGCCGATCACCTGCAATCGTCAGATCAAGCGCAATGCGTAGCGCCTCATCCTTCACGCCATCATTGTCCAGGAAATCATCGAAGCTGTAGCGGCCATCGGGCAGGGCAGCGATCTCGGCGCGCATAAGCGCTTCGGCGCGATCGGCCAATTGTGCGAAGGCGGCAGTGATCCGCACATCGCCATAATCATCCAGCAATTCCAGTAGCCGCTTTTCGCCGAGATCGAGCGCGTTCAACTGCCCATTCAAATCGCCCCAATTGGATTGCGGCATGCGCGAATTCGCCGCCAAAATATCCAGAATATCCTGCTGCATCTGCCCGGCGCGGATCAGCTTCACTGGCGGAAAACGCACACCTTCCTGATGGCTTTCTGTCGCGCGCGGGTTGTAATTGCCAGGCACATTGCCGCCGATATCTAGCCAATGCCCAACACTCGCCACCCAGCAGAACAGTTGACCTTCATGAAAAATTGGACGCACCAGGCGGAAGTCATTCAAATGCGTGCCGCCATCATAGGGATCATTGAAAAGGAAGGTATCGCCGGCATCCAAGCCGCCATCCGCTGCTACCTTGCGAATGACAGAGCGCACGGCAAAGGACATGGCGCCAACAAAAATCGGTAAGCCCTTGGTGCCTTGCACCAAAGTATCGCCGGTGATGGCATCATAAACGCCGTGGCAGGCGTCATGCGCTTCGGCGATGATGGGGTTGAAGGCGCTGCGATACAGCGTTGCATCCATCTCATCGGCAATTTGTTCAAGCCGGCCCTTCAAGACGGCCAGGGTCACGGCATCAAGACGCGTCGTTACGGCTTCGGTCATTTCATAATCCAAGATAGCTGCGGCGCAGTTCTGGGTCAGCGGCGATATCTCGCGCGCTACCACTCAGGCTGATCACGCCATTTTCCAAGACATGCGCCTGATCCGCCACTTCCAGGCTTTGCGCGACATTCTGTTCCACCAGCATGAGCGTGAGCCCATCCGCATGCAGGCGCCTTATCAGCGTGAACATTTCCTCGACCAGCAGGGGCGAAAGGCCAAGCGATGGTTCATCCAGTATCAGGAGCTTCGGTTCCGCCATCAGCCCACGCCCAATGGCGAGCATTTGCTGCTCACCGCCCGAAAGCGTCCCGGCAGCCTGACGTGTTCGTTCCTTGAGCCGCGGGAAAATACCAAAGATGCGTTCCAGATTGCGCGCGCGATTGACCTGGGCGCGGCGATAGGAACCGAGTTCCAGCACTTCCCGCACATTCAAATTTGGGAAAATTTTGCGCCCTTCCGGCACATGTATCAGGCCAAGCGAAACAATCTCCGGCGGGGATAGCGTGGCGAGGCTCTGCCCCGCGAAACGGATTTCCCCACCACGCGGGCGCACCACGCCGCTAATGGTCATGTTGAGCGTCGTCTTGCCCGCGCCATTGGCGCCAAGCACCGCAACCAAGGCACCTTCCGGCACATCCAGATCAATACCGCGCAGAATCAGCGCCTCCCCATAGCCCGCTTCAAGCGCCTTGATTTCAAGCATGGCCTGCCAACCTTTGCGCGGCGCCATGGCCCAAATAGGCCTCTATCACTGCCGGATTAACCACCACCTCAGCCGCCTCGCCTGAGGCGATGATGCGCCCGCCGGAAATCACATGCACATATTCGCACAGGCTCATCACAGCCTGCATGACATGTTCGATCATGAGGATGGTGACGCCACCCGAGCGAATATCCTGCAGCACCGGTAGGAAATAGCGCAGCTCCGATGGGTTCAGCCCGGCTAAAACCTCATCCAGCAACAAAATGCGCGGGCGTGTGGCCAGCGCACGCGCCACTTCCAGGCGCTTCCGCCCCGCCACCGTCAGCGCTGCCGCGGGCTTGTCGAGTTGCGGGCCAAGGCCGAGGCGTTGTCCGACTTCCTCAGCCAACGCCAAGGCATCACGACGTTTTGGCAAGCGCAAAAAGGCACCGACCGCAATGTTTTCGCGCACGGAAAGCCCAGCGAAGGGCTGCACAATCTGGAAGGTGCGCGCCAGACCAAGCTTGGCCAAATCATGCGGCCTGCGCCCGGTGATCTCCTTACCACCCAACAACACTAAGCCAGCGCTTGGCTGCTCAAAACCCGCGATCACGGCGAATAACGTCGTCTTGCCCGCACCATTCGGGCCGATCAGCCCGGTTATCGAACCCTCACGCACATCGAAGGTCGCGTCAGACACTGCCGTCAGCCCACCAAAGCGCTTGGTGAGATCACGCACCGCGAGGAAAGCGGGGTCCCTCCCCTGCCCTGTCATGGCGCCCCCTTGCCGCGCCAGCGTGCGGCGAACAGGCCCGGAATGCGGTGTAATGGAAAGCGCACCACCAGGATCAGCAGCACACCAAAAATAATCAGATCAACGCCGGGAATTTTGCCGATCAGCATCTTCGTGCCTTCGCTGAGGCCTTGCAGGATCAGCGCACCAATCAACGGGCCAAAGACCGTGCCGGCGCCACCAATAATGGGCGCCAGCAGCGCTTCCACCGAAATCCAGGTGCCGAAGGCAATATTACTGTCGATATATAGGAAATACTGCGCATAGAGCGCGCCCGCTGCGCCAGTCAGCGCCGCCGATAGGCTGATGGCGCGCAGCTTCACTGCCAAAATATCCACGCCAAGCGCAGCAGCCGCGGCCTCATTTTCCCGCACCGCGACTAGCTGTGCGCCGATCCGGCTTTTCTCCAAAGCCAGCGTGATCTGCATGGCGAGCGCCAGCAGCATCGCGCCCAGAATCAGAAAGCTTGAACGATTGGCAAATTGCAGATTACCCGCGCCAAGATTGAGGTTGATCAGCAAGCCTGCCGCACCGCCGGTAATCTCGGTCGCATTGGCAAGGATGCGCAGCACCTCGGCAAAGGCCAGCGTCACCAGCGCGAAATAGGAGCCGCGTAAGCCAGCACGAAACACCATGGCACCTATCGCATAACCAAGTAGGGCGGCAGCGGCGACGCCAAAAGCGGCGGCGGGATAGGCATTTACGCCAAAGCGCTGTTGCAGAATGGCGCTGACATAAGCGCCCATGCCAAAAAACGCTGCATGGCCAAAGGAATATTGCCCACCATAACCACCAAGCAAATTCCACCCCTGCGCCGCGATGGCGAGGATTAGCGCAAAGACCAGAAAATTCAGTACCACGTTGCTTGTGACGAATAGCGAAACCAGCACGGCGGCCACCAGAAAGCCAAGAATGGGCAGGGTTTCGCGTGCGGTCATGCGCGCGCCCCGAACAGCCCGGTCGGGCGCAGCAGCAGGACCAGAATGAACATCAGGAATATCCCGATCTGGCCAAGGCTATCGCCGAAATAAAGGCCACTCAGGCTTTCCACCACGCCGATGAACAGCCCTCCCAAAAGCGCCCCCGTCACGCTGCCCATGCCGCCCAGCACCACAATGGTGAAAGCCACTAGCACAAAGGCATTCCCCACACGGGGCGAGACATAAAAGGACGGCAGCAATAGACAGGCCGCAATGGCAAGGCAGGCCGTACCAATGCCAAACGTCACCGCATAGATATGCGCGACATCAATGCCGACCAAAGCCGCACCGGTGCGTTCCTTCGCCACCGCGCGAATGGCGCGGCCGGTATCGGTCCGCGTCATCAGCACGAACAGCAACGCCGCCAGAAGCAGCGTCACGCCAAAGCCGATCAGCCGCGGGACGGAGAGCAGTACATCGCCAAGCTCCACCATGGACATAGCGTAAGGAAGCCGTAGCGTCATGGTGTCCGACCGGAAAATCGCCAGCATAGCGTTTTCGATGATAATCGAAAGCCCGAGTGTGACTAGCAGCATATTGGAGTCATCGCCACGACTGGCGGGCCCGATCACTAGGCGCTGCACCAGATAGCCCAGCACAAAGAACAACCCCGCCAGCGGGACCATCGCCGCATAGGGATCGAGCTTAAAGGCGCCATGCGCGACAAAGGCGGCATACATCGCCAGCGTCAGCAGCGCACCATGGGCAAAGTTGATGATATGCAGCACGCCGTAGACCAGTGTGAGACCAAGCGCCACCAGCCCATAAACGGCTCCCATCAGGAGGCCGTTTGCAACGGCCTCCAGCAGGATTTCGGGCGGGTAGCCCATCTCAACCGGTGACTGGGAAGACCGGCTGGGCGTCCGCAAAATCGCGTGGAAAGATCACCTTGATATCGCCATTCTGCACTTGCGTATTCACCGGCTTGCCGCCCTGGTTCTGACCATTGACGAATTGCGTCGGCCCATAGGGCATGATGTGGCGATCAAAGCCAGCCCCCGTTGCCGCCAGCGCCTGGGTCAGCGCACCACGATCCGCCCGGCCCGCACGTTCCAGCGCATCAGCAAACAGCATCACGGCGGAGTAATTCAGGGGCACATTATAAAGCCAGAAACGATTCTGCGCTTCCACACGCCGGCGTAATTCGGCAGTTTTTGGTTTACGCGGATCGGCCCAATGGTTGCAATCCATCACCAGATTGGCTGCTTCCGAGAATTCTCGCACAAAACGGAAATTAGAAGCCGCGCCATTCAGGATGCAATAAATCCCCTTCGACCGAATGCGCCGCTGCTGCAAAGTTTGCGACAGTAGCACGAATTCCGCGTAATAGGATGACGGAATGATCAGATCAGGATTAAGCGCCCTGATCCGCAGCGCCACATTGGACATGTCGCGCGATGGTGTTGGGTGCGCAATCGTCTCCAGCACCTGAAAGCCGCGCTTGGGCAATTCGGCATTCAACAGCCGCGCCATGCCGGACCCGAACAACCCATCCTCGTGCACAATCACGGCGCTGCGGGCAGGCTTGCCGGCAGCGTCATTGATCGCGACCAGATTATCCAAGGCTGTGCCGGTCACGGTGCCAAAGCCGGGCCCGAAGCGGAAAGTATTGGTCAGCCCGCGAGAGACGATCTGATCAGACACGCCCACATCCACAACGTAGGGCAGATCATAACGCGACGCGGCCTGGGAGGCGGCCAGGCAAATCGGGCTTGCAAAGCCACCTACAATCGCCAGCACGCCTTCGGCGTGCATTTTCTCAACCTCGGCCACGCCACCATCGGGGGTGGAGCGCGCATCGCCAAACACCATTTCGATCGGCGCGCCACCCAGCGCCTTGATGCCGCCGCCGGCATTGATATCGGTAATGGCGAGCTCCGCGCCCAAGCGGCCATATTCGCCATCCTGCGCCAGCGCGCCGGTGACGGGCTGGATGATGCCAAGCTTGATGGCGCGCGACTGCGCACGCCCAATGGCGGGTGCCGCGAGCATTGCGGGGGCGGCGAGCAGCGCCTGCCGCCGGGAAAGGCTGAATGAAGACATTGGAGACTCTCCTGTTAAAAGGCGGAAATGTTCATGCCCCAGGCTTTGCCAATTGGCCAGGGGGAACAGGACTTGAGCAACCAAAAAACCCTTGGAATCCCGCGTCAATGACCTTTTTCCGCAGATTTCTCGGGTAAGCAGCCATTTGACCGGCAACCCATGCATGAGGCCAACACCGCTGCGGATTGGGGAAACTTACCTGACAGCACTCCAACTCTCAAGAAAGCTCCTATTTTTTGTCCGATGCGCGTTACGATTTTTTTACAAAATCCGACGATAAAGCGGCCCGTGGGCGCACGATCCTCTAACAGCTCTAAGCATTTCAACCCAAAGCTCTTCGAGCCGGCAACCTTCGTGGACAGGGGTGTCAATCTTCCCTTCACTTCGCCGCTGCTCTTCGGGGCAAGGGCTCGTCCCCAGGAAGAAGGTTCCGGGCTTGAGGTGATTATCGCCAATCTTTCCGGCGGTGATGGCGTTTACATTTTTCCATGGAACGCCATACCGCAAATATGCACACCAACGCTGCATCTTCGGCGATTTTGGCAATTGTTGCGTGATGAAACATCGCTCACGCCCCGCAGCGTAAAAGATGCGGCGGAATCAGCGGCGATTGAAGGTTTGGCGGGCCGCGGCGCAGCGGCCGCCGTGCATGAGGCTCGCCTGGTGCGCGAAGCGCGCAGGAAGCAAATTAACTTCGCGCTACTGATCGATCTTATCAAGCGCTCTGAGGGTCCAAATTCTCAATGCCCACCACCTGAATCGGATGATCCTGGGAGGCTGATGGTGTGCAGTCAGCGTGCAGTTGCACGAAGCGCAACACAATTGTGTACTACAACCGAGGCCGTGGCAGTCGCACTTGAAGAACTATCCCAGGCTTTGAATGGTTTGGGCTTACTACAGGATAATGCGGCAGCCCCGGCGCACCATCGGTTAGCAGAACTTGGCAAGACAACGCTAGCGGTCGCGAGTTGGTGAAAGGAATTCCCTGACGATACAACCTTTGCCACCGCGAACCTTGTACTTCATTCTCTTCAACTTACCCTGACTTGTGCTATACAGGCGGTGGAGGAATTCGATACTCTTATCGGCAACACGATGGCAGTACTCAACGCGTTGCGAAAGGACTCTCAGGATCTAAGTCAACGTCTGACCAAAATTGATTGGCTTTTAGATGGTTGGGACACCATCATCGGTATCTGGGAGGCGACACCCGTTCAGGAAAAAACCAATGCCATTATGGAAATGGCCCTGCTGGCACCAATCCTGCCCAAGGAGGTGATTGGCTGAAATTACATTGATACCTATCTTTCGAAAGAACGTCGTACCGCGCGCATTGTCCACCAATTTGAGGATTGGCGAAGCGGTCGTGTGGTAGACATGATCGCACGAAATGAGGAAACGGCTTACAGCCGTCGTCAGCCCACGGTAACAAGAACTAGTGCCCGCCCCGAAAGGTCAACCTTGGGTTTAAAGAAGGATGCTTCTGCGTCTTCATTCACGAATCCATCCCAGATGGCTATGCCATCGGTGTCACGCAGAAAAAACCAACCCAGCGAAACGCGTCACTTGATTCGTGCCTTGGCAGCGGCATCTGACATCGCGCTAATGAATGTTGTTGGAATACTGGATCGCCTTTCGACTAGGCATGAGGCAGACCGGCTACTTGATGCTGCGCGCCCACGGCTTCGGCAGCCTCGCCCCGCGCGCAGCCTACAATTCACCCGGCTGCTTTTCTTGCCCCTGGATGGCGCCATTGCGGATAACGCAGAATGGAGGAGGGATGATTGGCGGCTTCCGTGCGCTGGGCTGCCCTGCATTGCCGAAGCGCTGCGAAGCGCCAAGGGGCAGGAAGCCCGGCACATTGACGCCATCCTCGAGGCAAAACCTTCCAGGGTATTAGCGCGGTGGACAGAATTGGCTGCTACCTTTGGTCGAAGGCCGCTTCCTTAGCAGCCAGTTTAAAGCCGGGTCCGCGATGGGCAACAAGCGGCATGCATCAGGAGGATTTCGCGCCCTTGGTGGTGCTTCCGGAAGGGGTATGGCGCCACGCGTCACGACTTTGGTCCGCGATCAAGCTTGCAGGGTGGGGGCCACCTGATGAGGCAGAGCGCTACGCGCTTAAGCCACTTGTCGCCGAAAGGTCAGCTTGCTTTGCCATGGGCTTGGCAAGCTTGCTCCAGAAGGCAACCAGGCCAGGGCAAGTGGCCATGACAGCCTCGGGACTTTCCAGCCAGGCGTCAAGCATTGCTGATGCTGCTTTGGACGACCGGTTGGCCAGAGCACTCGTGACACCTCCCGGCAAGGATTTAGTGGCCGCGGCATCATTAGCGGAGTCCTTTAGGGGGAACTTTCAGGATTTGGATCATGCGCCGCCGACGCGCAATCCGCGCCGCACTGGACGCCTAGTACAGTTGCGCCAGGCGGCAAAAATTACATGCTGCTTGGCATACGAAGAAGGGCTTACTGCTGAGATCTTGGAGAAATTGCTCTTGCTGGCAACTTCTACTACGGCAGAGCAAATAATCGCGCTAGAAGGTCAGGCCCGTGCATTACGGCGCATTGAGTTGATAGGCCGCCACTACGCCATAGATCATGGCTATGATGGCGCGGCCAAGCGTATTGGCGCAGCGCTCCATGCAACCAAGCAATTATTGACGCCCACGGGCTTCACCAAGCTTGATCTCGCGCGCATCGGCGAAATTTTACTTGGCCCGGAAGCAGCATTGGATCTTTTGACCGAGGACCAAAGCCGAATACCGATTGATCGCGCGTCGAAGCCTGAGGCTTAAAAAAACTCTGGACTAGCGCGACAGAAAGGATAATTCATTTATACCAACCAACATCAAGCGTGGCGACCTCACCAAAAGTCGTACCGCGCGCTACAGCCATGCGAATGATGGGCCATGACGTTGCGGTCATGGTGAGGAAAGGCATGGGATCACGCCGATCCCAGGTGACATCGCGTGTAGAGAACAACTGGCGTAGATTATCGCGAAAAAAGCCGCGCCGGAATAGTGACATTTGGGTCTCCGTCAGCGCGGAATAGAATTGCTGCAGGCGTGTTTCAGGTCGGTAGTGCGGGATGAAACCAGGCTCCAGCACGGCGCGCGCAATATCGGCGCGTTCCCAGAAATGCAAACCACTTGTCGTGCGCGGATTGCATTCAATGCCCCAAGGCTTGCCCCCCTCATCCACCATGATGTCGAAGGCGATGAAGCCGGTCCAATTCGCTGCGGCGATGAAACGCGTGATCCAATCCGCAATGGCGGGGTGTTCCACCCGTTCGAACACCACAGCGACCGACCCTGATTTCTGCGCCGCGCGGTAGATGACGGTGGAGGCAACGCTACCCTCATGCGCGATAGAACAGGAGCTATATTCCGCACCGATCACGCAGCGCTGCACAATGGTCGGGATGGCGGGATTGGGCGTGGACAAGGCAACACCGGCGGGCAGAAGGCGCACACCGCGACCGGAACAGGAATGTACTGGCTTGATCACGACCGGGCCGGATTGCGCGAGTGCCTCGGCAGCAGGATCGCCCAGCGCATGCGTTTCCGGCACAGCCAAACCCCAAGCGGTGGCCTGTTGCGCAAAGCTGTGCTTGTTGTGTAGGCGGAGCAAAATCTTGGGCGGCATGGTGAAAAGCCGCGTGCAGGCGGGCAGGTTTTCGCGCAGGAAGGCGACATGCATGGTTTCTTCCGAAACCGGTACGACAAGATCAATCTTCTCATCGGCAATGATGCGTCGTAAGTCAGCCAGGTATCCCTGCTTGTCCTCTGCCGGCGCTGTCACCCGATGGCTTTGTGCCACCGCGCGCGACGCACCCGCCAAATGCCGCTTAAAGGGTTCCGCCACCACCACGCGCCAGCCGAGATCAGCAAAGCCACGCGCCACATCCAGTGCCTTGGGCAGGCGGCCAAGGGTCAGCAGCAGATTACCTGTCATGCCGCGGGAGTGACGCGACACATCACCTGCCGCGCCGGGCGCGTCGTGAGCCGCGCCGCAGGGCGCACGTCACCAGGCACTTCAATGTGGAAATCAAACTGGCGAAACAGCCGTGCAATCAGCAGCACCGCTTCCACCTGTGCGTATGCGGCACCCGCGCAAACTCGCGGACCAATGCCGAAGGGAATATAGGCGCCGGCTGTCATCTCTGCCTCACGCTCCGGCAGGAAACGGTCAGGGTCGAATAGATGCGGATCGCGCCAATAGGTCTGGTGGCGATGCAGCACCCAGGGCGCCACCATGATCAGCGCGCCCTTCTTCACCGGATAATCGCCGATGCGCGTTGCCTCATTCGCCACGCGCGGCAGGAAGGTGATGGGCGGATAAAGCCGGAGTGTTTCGCGAAATACATTGCGAACAAACAAAAGTTTGCGCGTATGTTCGAACAGGATCGGCCCAGGACCTACAACCTCTTCAATTTCCGCACGCATCCGTGCAACTAAGGCGGGTTGCGTCGCCAGCAGATAGAACACCCATGTCAGGGCGCTAGCACTGGTTTCATGCCCGGCCAGAAACAGCACGCCGAGCTGATCAATCAGCTCCTCACGCGTAAAGGCTTTGCCTTCCCCATCATGCGCGGCGATGATGGCGCTCGCAATATCATCAAAGCCCGTCGCACCATCACCCAAATGCGTATCGAGCAATTCACCAAGATAGCCGCGAATAAGACTGCATGCCTTCAGCACGCTTTCCTTCTGCGGAATGCGCTTCCAGGCGCGGTCAAAAATCAGCCGGCGGATTTCTACCTGCGCGACGCTATGTTCGAATTCGGTGAAGGCATCGAAAACCTCATGCGCGACGCGCGTCTCCAAGCCAGTTGAAAACACAGTGCGGCAGATGATGTCCGCAGTCATATGGCTCATCATCAGGTCCCCCGAAAAGCGTGTGTCATGCGCGGCATGATCGACCAAGGTGGCCTCTGCCGCCGCAGCGCCGGCTTCCATCGCTGGAAAGGCACGGTTGACGCGCATCATAGTCAAGGCCGGGTCAATCATGTCCCTCTGACGCCGCCAGGTGGCGCCAGAGGAGACAAAGATCGAATCGCCAATCAGCGGATCAAGCGCATGCACCATCAGATCGCTTTTGGGTAGAATCCCCTTGGGATCGGTCAGCACTTCGCGCACTAGATCGGGGCGATTGACGATAATGGTGGACCGGCGCGAATAGCCTAGCGGCCCGATCGGCATGCGATAAGCCTCGGCCGGCAAAAGCGAGAGTAAATCGCCATCGCCCCGGATCATGCAGCGCAACAGCGCAATCAGCGCCGGCAAGGGCTCCGACCGTGGCGGGGCAAAAGCACGAAAGGCGGGCACGTGATTCATGGCGTCCTACCCGGTGTTACGCCTAGGTGAGGGCGGGCGAAGTGGCGATGCAATGCTTGACCTACCATGGTTGATTTCCATGCTTTACATTAGTGCATGTCAAGTGCGATTGTCACTTGAACGCTGGGGAGGCTCGGATGATCCTGTTCCTGTTTCATGCGCTGGTCGCCGCCCATATCGTGACGGGCAGTATTGGCGCCATTGCTTTCTGGGTGCCCGTGATCGGGCGCAAGGGCGGCGCCAATCATGCGCGCTGGGGCAAGGTTTTCACCTTCGCGCTGCTGATCACCGGCTGCCTTGCGATGGTCATGAGTCTGCTGACGCTGGCCGCGCCCATTGAAACCCACCCGCATCTGGAAAGCGGCTTTGATGAGGCTTTCATCCGTGGCATTTTTGGCTGGATGATGCTGATGACCGGGTTGCTGACGGTCAATCTTGCCTGGTACGGCTGGCTCTCCATTCGCAACAAGCGCCGACATGAATTGAACCGCACGCGTTTGAATCTTTTCCTGCAGTATGGGCTAATACCCGCATCGCTGAATTGCGCTTGGCAGGGCTGGATGATTGGCCAACCGCTGATGATTGGCATTTGTATGGTGGGGCTGGCGACGGCGGGGACTAATCTTTGGTTCATCCTGGCGCGCGAACCGGGGCCGGGTTCCTGGATAAAGGAACATATCAAGGCTTTGGTGGGGGCGGGCATTTCCGTCTACACCGCCTTCATGGCTTTCGGGTCTGTCAGGATTTTTCCTGATTTGGCGCTCAATCCCTTCATGTGGGCGGTGCCGCTGGTGGTGGGGGTTTCGCTGATTATCTGGCACCGCCGCTTGGTGGATCGTCAATTTGCCGGACGTGGCAGACGTTTAAGCGCTGTAACCTAGCATGGCTTCCCCGCGCGTTGCTGTGATTGGTGCCGGCATGGGCGGATTGGCTGCCGCCGCTGATCTCGCGCGGCGTGGTGCGGCGGTGACAGTCTTGGAACGCGCCAGCGCCCCCGGCGGGAAGATGCGCGAAGTGATGGTGGATGGCAGCGCGATTGATGGTGGCCCTACGGTCTTTACCATGCGCTGGATTTTTGAGGGGCTATTCGAGGATGCGGGCGCCTCCCTGGAAGCCGCACTACAGTTGCAGAAGGCGGATATCCTGGCGCGGCATGCCTGGCGCGCTGGCGGCCGGCTTGATCTATTTGCCGATATCGCGCGTTCCGCCGATGCCATCGGCGAATTTGCGGGTGCGGCTGAGGCGCGCGGCTATCGCGCTTTCTGTGCACGCAGCGCCGATATTTTTCGCACATTGCGGCGTTCTTTCATTGCCGCCGAGCGTCCCTCCCCGCTTGACTTGGTCAAGCGCGTGGGCATTACGAATATCGCGGCGCTGATCCGCACCGCGCCGATCAAGACGTTGTGGGACGCCTTGGGCGAGCATTTTCGTGATCCGCGTTTGCGCCAATTATTCGGGCGTTATGCGACCTATTGCGGCTGCTCCCCCTGGTTGGCACCAGCGACGCTTATGCTGGTCGCGCATGTGGAACAGGATGGCGTGTGGTTCGTGAAGGGCGGCATGCGGCGCGTAGCGGATGTAATCCAGCGCTTGGCAGAAGGCCAGGGCGCTGAGTTTCACTTTGGTGCCGAGGTCGTTGAGATTCTGATACACCAGGGCCGTGTGTCTGGTGTGCAGCTGGCAAATGGTGAGGAACTCACCACCGATGCCGTGGTCTTCAACGGTGATGTGGCTGCGCTGGCACAGGGGATGCTGGGACAGGCGCCTCGTGGCGCGGCGGAGGATACGCCACGCGCCGCGCGCTCACTCTCCGCCGTGACTTGGTGCGTGAAAGCGCCGACCGCCGGCTTTCCATTGGTACATCACAATGTGTTCTTCGCCGAGGATTACACGGCAGAGTTTGAAGCGATTTTCCGCCGGCGCGATATCACCGCCGCCCCGACGGTCTATGTCTGCGCGCAGGATCGCGAAGCCGGGCCGGGGCCGCCAGAGGGCGCGCAAGAACGTATGCTTGTGCTGATCAATGCGCCACCCGATGGTGATCGGCGTGGTTATTCACCCAATGAAATCGCGGAACTTGGCGAACGAGGCTTCGGCTTGCTGAAGGCTTGCGGATTAGACGTGGCACGCGACGCAGGCGCGGAAGTAGTCACCACGCCGGAGGGTTTCGCGCAGCTTTTTCCGGGTTCCGGCGGCGCACTCTATGGCCGCGCGAGCCACGGCACTACCGGCACTTTCGCCCGCCCTGGCGCGGTGACTCGGTTGCAAGGGCTTTATCTGGCCGGGGGTTCCGTGCATCCCGGCCCCGGCATTCCCATGGCAGCGATGTCTGGCCGTATTGCCGCAGCGCGGCTTTTGGAAGATTGGGCTGGCGCGCGCGGTGCTATTCAGATTGGGGCGGCGCGCGCCTAATTGCGCTTCAGCGCGTCGCCATGCGGCACAAGCTGATCCAAAACCTTAGCGGAGGAAATCACACCCGGCACACCCGCACCGGGATGAGTGCCCGCACCGACCAAATACAAGCCCTTCACTTCTTCACTGACATTATGCGGGCGGAACCAGGCGCTTTGAAAAAGCTGTGGCTCCAGCGCAAAGGCCGCGCCATTCACCGACAGCAACCGATCCTGAAAATCCTGTGGCGTGATCATGTGCGATGTGACCAGGGCCTCACCAAGCCCAGGCAAAACGGTTTCCTCCAGGCGTTTTTCAATCGCCTTGCGATAGGGTTCCGCATGCTTGGCCCAATCCACCTTACTGCCAAGATGCGGCACGGGCGCCAGCACGTAAAAGGCATCGCAGCCAGGCGGGGCGAGTGATGTGTCCGTAGCCGTCGGGCGATGTAGATAAAGGCTGAAATCTTCGGCCAAGTGCTTACGCGTAAAAATATCGTGCAGCAATTCCCGGTAGCGCGGCCCAAGCACCATGGTGTGATGATACACATCCTCATACCGGCGCATGGTGCCGAAATACCAAACAAAAAGGCTCATGGAATAGCGCGCACGCGCGATCTTGCGATCGGTCCAGCGCCGCCGGGGATAATCCTGCAATAGCTTGCTGTAGGTCCAGGCAACATCGGCATTGGAAACCACGATATCGGCGGCAAGCCTTTCACCATCAGCCAATTCAACGCCCGTTACGCGGCCGCCTTCGGTGGTGATGCGCTTCACTTCGGCATTATAGCGAATGCAACCACCAAGCCTTGTTGCAAGATCAACAATACCCTGCACCAACGCGCCCATGCCGCCCATGGCGTAATGCACGCCATGCAGCCGTTCCAGATGCGCGATCAGGCAATAATAGGCAGTCGTCGTCATCGGATTCCCGCCAATCAGCAGCGGATGGAAACTAAAGGCAACGCACAGCTTGTCGCTCGTGAAGTAGTCGCAGACACGGCTGTAGACGGTGCGATAGCCCTTCAGCCGAATCAAATTTGGCGCAGCACCAAGCAATGATCCAAGACGATGGAAAGGCTTGTCCGCCAGTTCAGCGAAGGCAACACGAAAAATCCGCCCGCTTTCCAGAATGAAGCGTTCAAACCCGGCGCTATCTTGCGGCGCGATACGCGCGACCTCGGCCCGCGTCACATCAAGGTCAGCCGAACAACGCATGACGTCGCCATCGTCAAAACGGATAAGGTAGAAGGGATCCATCGCGCGCAGATCAATATCCTGTGCAAGTTTACGGCCAGCGAGTGACCAGAGTTCCTCCAACAAATAGGGCGCTGTGATGATGGTGGGGCCGGCATCGAAGGTAAAGCCATCCTGTCGAAAAACATAAGCGCGCCCACCAGCCGCATCAAGTTTTTCAAGGATCGTCACTCGCCAACCGCGTGCACCAAGCCGCACCGCTGCGGCCAAACCACCAAAGCCAGAGCCGATCACAATCGCATGCGGGCGCTTATCCTGCGCCTTCAAATCATTCGACATGAAACACCAAGACTGATTGCCAGGCAAGGAAAGCCTCTGCGCAAAACGCGGAGGCCCCAAACCCTAGTGATGCAAGACCGGGCGGGATCAGTCATCCCGCCCCAACCTATTATCGCGGCGTGGCATCGGCTGAACGCAGCGGGCCTTGATTGACCTGCTTCAATTCAGGGAAGTCACGCAGCATCGGCGCACCATTTAGTGGGCGATTGAGGCCCTGGTGGCAGGTCGTACAATTCGCCTTCAGCGGATCACCCAACGCCCCAAGCCGCGGGCCATGCGGGCCGTCCGCCGGACCATTCGGATTCTGCACCCAGAGCGGCTTCAGCGGTTCGATATAAGATGCGTTGATGTCCCGCACCATGCGGATTCCATACCACGCAGTCGTCCGTGCTGGCGGGCTTTGCGCCCATTCGGCAAAGGAGCGACTGTTATGGCAATAGGTGCAATTCACCCCGATTGAATTGGACATATGCATCATCAAGGCATAGGTCCATTCGGTTGACATGGTGTTTTGACTATTCCGACCTGGCAGCGAGGTTGTGCTGATATTGCGGATCTGCTGATCACCCAAAAGGAAGGGCGTAAATGGATCGGACGGTAGCGAAGATAACCCAACGGAGGCCGCAGGATGATTCTGCCCGCGCGGCGCTTGCAGACCAGCACGGCTATTCGGTTCAGTTGACCAGACCATGGTCGGCACCGCGTTGCCACGGTGGCAGGTATAGCAGGTCACGCCGGTCTGGCCAACATGCGTCGCCCACTCCGAATTGATCTTATGCGTCATCTGCAACATGCGCCGAGCCACAACTTTTGTGTAGACTGCATCGGACGCCATATTTTCGACATTGTGGCAATAGCCGCAACCTTGCTCGGGCGCGATCCATTCCGTCATGGCCAGCATGAGGCGGTTGAACTGCGCTTCACTCAGGTCGCGTAATACCTGCACATTCTCATAGACCTCATGCGCCCTTGGGCCCGTTGTATCGGCAGCCTCCGATGCTTCCGGCGCCCGATTAGCCGCAAGCAGCGCCGGCAGGGTGCGCGGGTTTTCCACCTCACCCATCGAAAGCCCGCGGAAGCCACCCTGCGTTGACAGTACCGGAGGGCGCTCGAAGGTGGTGACGAAGATCACCCCGGAAAGCAACGCCGCCACAAAGGCAGCGATACTGAGTGAAAACCTGTTCATCGCGGCGCTCCTTGTAAGGTAGAAGGATCGACAGCGGGTGTCCAAGGCATGGTATAGGCTGGCGCAAAGTGCCGGTCCACCGCCCAGAGATACCAATTGTCAACGACAGTCCCGGTCAGCAGAATGCCGATCCCGCCTGTGACGGGGCAGAGGAAGGCAAACCACCAGGCCCAGCGGTGGATGCTCTCGAAAGTCGCATTGAAGCCCATTGTCCAGCGCCAGAACAAGCCGCCGCGTTCCGCCGCAGTGCCACGATCCAAAGTCTGTTCGATTTCGCGCTCACCGCCATAGCGCCCAAGGGCGAGGATCGTTGCCGCATGCATTGCAAACAGCAGCACTGAGCCATAAAGGAAAACAATGGAAAGCGCGTGGAACGGGTTGTAGAACAGGTTGCCGTAGCGGATCGAAAAGGCCGCGGTCCAATCCAGGTGTGGAAAGATGCCAAAGGGCACAGCCTCACTCCAGCTACCCATGGCAAGTGGCCGGATAAAGCCCAACACCAGATAGAGCCAGATTGCGCCGGCAAAGGCCCAGGCGACATGCGTGCCCATGCCAAGCTGGCGTGCACGGCGATAGGTACGGACCCACCAGAGCAAGATGGAGAGAGTCAGGAAGAAGCCTGCCACCACCCACCAGCCACCCTTGTTCAGTGGTGGAATGCGCATGCCATATTCGGGCGGCGGCGGTTCAAGCGCCAACCAAAAAAGCTGACGGATGAATTCACTGATATTCCAATTCACCGAGGCCAGCATATTGAGCCCGATGATTTCAAAGGCGATGAACCCAAAGAGTAGTGAGAGAATGCCAAGATAGCCCAAATAGACTGGACCGATCTGTGCATCACCAAAGCGCCCAAAGAGATGCACTTCCCGCGGTGTGCGTTCGCGTGGTGAATTATCCGCAGGCAGCGGCACACCAGGGTAAGGTGCGGGTCCGCGCACCTGAATCCGAGTGAAGATATTTTGATATTCGGCCATGGGATTTTTCCCTCCCTCGCCTAGCGCCAAATCGGCAGGTTAAGCCACCAGCCCCACCATTCAGGCCAGCCGCGCGTCCAGAAAGGACCACTGATCACGATGCAGACCGCACTCCAAAAACCGGCCGACAGCGCCAGGAAAAGACCAAGCCGGTGAATACCAAGCGTGCCGATCGAATAGCCGATGAAGTCACGGAAGAAGGTATTCTCATGCTCTGGAGTCTTGACCGGTTCACCTTCCGGCGGATTGAGCGCCGAGAGAACCAATGCACCATGCAGCGACAGTGCCAATACCGTGGTGAAGAAGAAGGTCACCGCGATCATATGCGCTGGATTGTAATGGAAATGCAGATATTGATAACCGACATTGGAGACCCAATCGAGGTGACTCCAAATGCCGTAGGGGAAGCCGTGTCCCCATGCGCCCATCAGCACCGGCCGGATCACGACCAGCGTGATATACGCAAAAACCGCAACGCCAAAAGCGATAGGGATATGATAACCCATGCCAAGCTTGCGCGAGATTTCTGCCTGCCGCAGCGCCCAGGACACAAAGGCGCCGATCGCACAGATGGTGATCATCTGCCACAACCCGCCTTCGCGCATTGGCGCAAGGCGCAGACCATATTTCAGATCCGGCGGCGCGATATTGATCAGCCAAGGATTCCAAGTCCCGCCGATCGCCGCGCCGTAGAGGATCAGGGCGGTTCCGACAAAGCTGAAAAACGCAGCTGTCACGCCAAAGAACCCAACATAGAAAGGCCCTATCCAGAAATCGAATAGGTCGCCCCCTATCAGGGTTCCGCCGCGGACGCGGTATTTCCGCTCAAAACTTAACATCGCCATCGCTTGATGCTCCTCTCCCGACGGGGGGCTATGCCCGCCTGGCGGTCTCTCATGATGTTTTGTGCGGGTGAGGCAGTTTCAGCTGCCTCGCCCAATTCGCTGAAGCGCGGCCGAAGCCGCGCCCCGTGCTCAACCACCCAGCTTCGCGCCAGGGGTATAGGTTGGCGACGTCGCGCACCAACCAAGATGATCGCAGTAGCGTGGCGAACTTAACACAGCAAAGTGGACCACCAGCATGACTGCGATCACACCCGCCGCACCAAGGAACCCGACACGACGAGCATCAATCACCATCCACATTTTATGCATATCGAACATTCTCCTTTCTTTCGGTCCAGGCATAAGAAATTCCCGTCAGCCTGGAACATCCTTCAGAAGAAGCGCCAGTCGGGCGGAACAACTTGTCCGGTATAGACAAGCGGACGCCACAACCACACGAGGACATGCGCACCCATGGAAGCAAAAACGGCGAAAGCCCATCCCTGGACCACCAAGTTGTGGACTTCCTTCGCCTGAGCTTCCGTCAGGCGCGTTCTAGTGTCGGCCATTAGCAAACCTCCGACTTGGCCTTACGGCCATTACCGCGTCCACCCGCGCGGCAGGGACGGCAGAGGCGGAATTCCGCCCAAGCCTTCTTGTCATCGGAGACGTGCCGACAGCGATGACCGCGGTCCGTTCGCAGACAAGATTCGTGATGGCGAAGGGGTGTCACGCCATGACCTCCGCCAAAGTCTTTTGCACGCGCTCTGCCGTCACGCGCGGCTCTGCCGCATCGCGCGCGGCGCGTTCAACCTGTTCACGCAGTCGCTTGGCAGCGGAAATGCGGATCAGGAAGGGTTCCTGTTCCACCCGTTCATCCAATAGCGCGACGGCTGCCGCATCCCAGGGTTCGGCAGCACGCACCGGCGTTGGTTCAACACGATCAAGATCAGTGCCGAGCGGCAGGATATGAAACAACGCGTCAAACAAGGCGTTGCAATATTCCTGGATGACATAAGTGGCACCCGCATAGCCCATGAAGGGCGTACCGGTAGCACGGCGGATGATGGCGCCGGGGAAACTTGCCGGGATATACATGGCGCGGCTTTTGATTTCCGCCGCATACATGCGTTCATTATAGGAACCGAATAGCACCAAGGGCGGTGTCTTGCGCAGCGCATCACGCACCGCCGCATTATCGGGCTTCTGTCCTGCCTTACGCGAAAAGGCGAAGGCGCAGGGAATGCCCATTTCGTTATGCAGAAAACGCTGCAATCCGCGCGCATAGGTATCAGTAGCAACCACCGCGAAGGAGGCGGAGGCATAGAAATCCTGCGTCACACTCCGCCACAAATCCCAAAGCGGCTTCACCGTGGTGTGCTTTTCACGTTCGATAAAGGGTTCCGGGTCAAGCCCAGTCAATTCACCAAGCTTACGAAGAAAATTCGTTGTCGCAAAAAGCCCAATCGGCGCCTGCAGATAGGGCCGATCCAGCTCCTCGCACAGCTTGCGGCCAAATTCGCGATACATGCAGATATTCACATCTGCATCGGGCAGTTTCGCGATGTCTTCCACATGGCTGCCCAGCGGGAAGACCAGATTGATCTCGCAGCCAATGCCCTCGACCAGCCGGCGCATCTCGGCCAAGTCAGATGGCATATTGAAGGTGCCATAGATGGGGCCAATGATATTCACGCGCGGCTTTTCGCCTTCCTTGCGCGCGCGGGGCTTTGGCTTACGACCGCGTGAGCCGAATTCACTCCAGAGCCACATGATGGCGCGATCAGCGGCCTGCCACTGATCCTCATCAATTGTCCGGCAGATGAAGCGTTGCAGATTACTGCCCTGCGGTGTCACGCCACCGCCAATCATCTCAGCGATGGAACCCGTCACCACCACGGCCGGCAATTCGGCATCCTGCGTGGAGGCCGCGCGCTTCAAGGCGCCTTCGGTACCGTTCTGGGAGAGTGACTCCTCATCCAGACCCGTCACCACAATCGGCAATTCATGCGGCGGCAGCGCATCCGTGTAATGCAGCACCGCCGTCACCGGCAGATTTTCGCAGCCAACCGGTCCATCAATCACAACCCGCAGGCCACGCACTGCAGAGAAAGCGTAGATCGCCCCCCAGTAGCCGCCGGCGCGATCATGATCGAGGACAAGCATGCTTAGCTCCCCACCGCCCCTTCAGCCTTGGCCTTGGCGGCGCGCAGCTTACGCTGACGCTCACGAAATCCAGGGGGATCACTCGGCTTGTCGCGGAAGCCATAGCCCGCGCCATCGGGCGTGCCAACACCTTCAAAGAAGGACACCATACGCGAGAAACGCTCACGCCCATTGGTCTGCGCCGCCACAATGCCCGCCATGGAAGCAGCACCAGCCAGGCCAAAAAGCGGACGGGCGGAAACCATATTCGTGAAGTAAAGCGCGGGCGTGCCCATTTCCTTGGCCTTCTGCACCAAGGGTGTTGTGCCAAGCGCCAAATCAGGCCGCGCATCCTTCATCGCGGCGATGTCCTGTTCCAGGCTCGCGCGATACTGCACATGGCAACCATGCGCTTCGAGCCATTCGCGATCCGCCGTACTCCATTCCGTGCGCGGTGCGGCGGTGCCGACATAAGGCACTTCAGCGCCGGCTTCGATCAGTAGGCGCGCCACCAGCAATTCTGAGCCTTCATAGCCTGAGACCGTAATGCGCGCCTTGACCGGGTTGCTGGCAAGCGCGCCACGAATGGCAGGCAAGGCGCGCGTCTTTGCGGCTTCGATATCGGATGGCTTCACGCCTGCCGCAGCACCAATCGCCGAAAGCCAGGCATCCGTGCCTTCCACACCCACCGGCGCGGAGCCCACCACCGGGCGACCCGCCGCGCGGAATTCGCGAATGCTTGCGGTATAGAAGGGATGCACCGCGGCAACGGCAACACTATCAAGCGCCGCATAGAGATCACGCCATTCACGCGCCGGGGTTTGCGGCGCGAGCGTCAGCCCCATGGGCTGGATCAACGCACCAATTCCTGGCGGATCGGCGGGGAACAACTCGCCAATCACCGCGATGTTGCGTTGATCCAGTGCGTAATCGCGTGGCCGGGCTACCGGACCCGCCTCAGCCTCATTGCGAGCGTAGCGCAGCATGGCGCCGGCCAGCACATCCTTGGCTTCTGCATGGGTCGGCACGCCAAAGCCCGGCACATCTATGCCAATCACGCGCACGCCATTGATCTGCTTCGGCAATAGATCAAGTGGCACACCAGATGCCGTTGGTACGCATAGATTCGTGACGATGACCGCGTCATAATCTTCTGGCTTCGCCAGGGCATAGACTGCGTCGCGAATATCTTCAAAAAGCTTGCCGGTGACCAGGGTTTCCGAATTGAACGGCACATAACCCACCGTGCGGCGCGCGCCATAGAAATGGCTGGTAAAGGTCAGGCCATAGACGCAGCACGCACTGCCGGAGAGGATCGTCGCCACACGACGCATGCGCAAACCAACGCGCAAGGACCCGAAAGCCGGGCACATGGATTGCGGCTGATCATGCGGCCCACGCGGATAATCGGCGGCGAGCTTGTCCATCACCTCGGACTTGCCCGCAGCACGCGCGGCGGCGTCCAGCGTTTCCCGCCCACCATGGCAGGCGGCGCCTTCAGCGGCAGCGGCAGGCGGCAATACGGGCGGGAGTGTGTCCATGCCCTCAGACGCCCTCATACACCACTTCAAGGGATGGCTTATTCAGCACTTCCGCTGCGCACATGTCTTCCATGGTGGCGGGGTTCAGCACCACCCCACGGCCCACGGCTTCGCCCTTGAACAGGCCAAGCAGGTTTTCCTGGCTGAGCGGATTTGGGCGGAGCGGCGGCGCTTCCGCGACTTGCAGCGCGAGCTGTTCAAACACCGAAGCCCAGCGCCCGCCAGGCTTGCCGATGATTTCATAATTCGCGGATTTGCGCCGAATATCCTCATCCGCCGGAATGGCGGCCAGCACGGGAATGCCTGCTTCAGCCGCGAAGGCATGGGCTTCGCCGGTGCCATCATCCTTGTTGATGACCATGCCGGCCACACCGACATTGCCGCCAAGCTTACGGAAATATTCCACAGCGGAGCAGACATTGTTGGCGACATAGAGCGATTGCAGGTCATTCGACCCGACCACAATCACCTTCTGGCACATGTCACGCGCAATCGGCAGACCAAAGCCGCCGCAGACCACATCGCCCAGGAAATCGAGCAAGACATAGTCGAAATCCCATTGATGGAAGCCGAGTTTTTCCAGCAATTCGAAACCATGAATGATGCCGCGCCCACCGCAGCCACGGCCCACCTCCGGGCCGCCCAATTCCATGGCGAAAACACCATCGCGCTTGAAGCAGACATCGCCGATGGCAACAGCCTCACCAGCGGCTTTCTTCTTCGATGAGGTTTCAATGATGGTCGGGCAGGAACGCCCACCGAACAGCAGCGATGTCGTATCGCTTTTCGGGTCGCAGCCAATGAGCAAAACGCGCTTGCCCTGCTGCGCCATCATGTAGCTGAGGTTCGCGAGCGTGAAGGATTTGCCGATGCCACCCTTGCCATAGATCGCGATGATCTGGGTTTTCTTAGCCGCCGGCGATGTCAGCACCCCATCAGGCGGCGTGGATGCTTCGGCGCGCAACGCGTTATGCATCGCATTCATGGATGGACCGTTTGGCTTCCCCGGGACAGCATTCATTGTTTGTTTCTCCAGTCCAGAACCATTTTGAGGCAGGCAGGATCTTCAAAAGCCTGGCGATAGGCTTCCGGCGCGGCATCTGCGGCGGCGCGATGCGTGATCAGGCCGGAAAGGGAAAGACGGCGCGCCGCAATCAGCTTATTCACCGCTTCCAGATCAAGTTGTTTCCATTCCGCGGCGATGGCGATGCGTGCTTCACGCATGAAGGCCGGCGGGAAGGTGAAGGAAAGCGGCGCGCTGTAGAAACCAGCCAGCGTCACCACGCCACCGGGGGCAAGCCGCGCGATCAGGGTATCCAGCAAAGCAGCGTCGCCGCTGACATCGCAAATGGCGCGATAATCGCGCCGCATATCTTCCGCCGGATCAACAACCAAATAGCCATTGGCACCATCCCGCCGCGCGGGATTGCTTTCCCACACGATCGGCACGGGATGGCCGGCGGCGATGATGATGCGCGCCAGCAAGCGCCCCAGCACACCATGACCGACGATCAATTCCGGAATGGCAGCGTTTTGCAGCGCCATGGCGTGATGCGCAGTTGCGGCTAGCGCCAAAAGCACGGCATCAGCGCCAAGGGCGGGATCAACCGGTGTTACGCGCGCACCGGCCACCACAAGCCGCGCTGCAGCGCCACCAAACAATCCACGAATATCGCCAAAGCAGCGCGCGCCAGGGACGAAAACCGCCTCACCTGGCTGCCGGCCCGCCGCAATACCGGCCTGCACCACGCGGCCGACGGATTCGTAACCCGGCACCAGCGGATACCCCATGCCAGGGAAGGATGGCATGCGCCCGGACCAGAGAAGACGTTCCGTTCCAGTACTGATACCGCTCCAATCAATGTCCACGACAACATCCTCTGCGCCCGGCGGCGTCAGTTGCAGGCGCGAGAGCGAAAGCTTTTCGGGGGCGCTCAGCAGGATGGCGAGTGTTTCCACTCCGGGATCTCCCAATCGGGTTTTGTAACTCTAATGTTACGTCTATAACTGTCAAGTGAAAATGACAGTAAACGCGTCAATCTGCCTCAGCATGCATCACACGCGTCAGCAAGGGGGTGTCGGTCGGCAGCAGCCGGGGTGCGGTGAAGCCAGCAGCGGTCAGCATTGCGGCCAGCTCATCCGGGCGGCGTGGGCGGCCGCGGCCCATGGCCAACAGGTAAAAGCCGAAATAGGCGCCGCCCATGGGCTCAGCGCCCGCAGTGCCGGCCATGGGTTCGGCGATCAGCACGCGCCCACCCTTGGGCAAGGCCGCGCGCACACGGCCAAGCAGGGCCTGCACCACATCATCATCATGATCATGCAGCACGCGCACGAGGCTGATGATATCGGCGCCGAGCGGCAGGGAATCGGTGGAGAAATCGCCGCCCATCGCCATGGCGCGATCCGCCAGCCCTTCGCGGGCAAAGCGCTGCCGCCCCTGTTCGGCCACGGCCGGCAGGTCAAACAACAGCAAATCAAGCCCAGGATTGGCCTTGCCGACTGCGGTCAGAAAGGCGCCGCTGCCACCGCCGACATCCATCAGGCGGCGATGCGGGCCAAAGCGGTAGGCGGCCAAAACCTCCTGCGCGACCATGGGCTGGCTTGCCGCCATCAGCGCCGTGTAATCGGCCACTTTCTCGCCCGGCAGGGCATCCGGCTGCGCCGCGCCGGCATAGGCCCAGTATTGCGCCAGCGCTGTGCCGCCCCTTTCGCGACGAAGCAGCGCCACCGGGTCCGCCAGATCGGCGTAGAGCATGGCATGGTGCTCCACCATGGCAGCGATGCCGGGATTGCCGATCATGGCGGCACCCAATTCGCCGAGCGCCCAGGCGCCATCTGCACGCCGACGCACGAGCCGTAGCGATTCGGCTGCCACCAACAGGCGGTTCATGGCCTCAGGCGACAGCCCGAGTCGCGCCGCCAGCTTATGTTCTTCCGCCGGGGCTTCATGCAACGCTTCAAACAGCTTCAACCGCACACAGGCGGCCAGCACTTGCGAATAGACAAAGCCGGCGCAGAGATCGAACAATTCCCGCGCGCGGCGGCGTGCCAGTGGGCGAGTCAGCGGAAAACGCGCGGCCCAGGCGCGGAAACTCGGTCGCGCCGTGAGGGATTCGCGCCAGGCGGTAAAGCGATCCGCCCAAGATGCGCCCCCTTCCCTATCCGCCCTTTGCGGGGGCAGCGGCATGGCCCGCGCCATGGTTCAGGCCACGGCCAGCTTGCGCGGCAAAAGCCGGCCCACTTCTTCCAACATGGCGGCGCGCAACAGGGTGCGACCCGGGCAAGCGGGAATCGCCTCCACCGCTGCATTGGCCAGGGTTTTGAGCCGCGCCACCGCGCCATCCAGACCCAATTGCAACACGGCAGATGGCCGCCCCAAGGCCTGGTCGCGCCCAACGGGCTTGCCGATGCTCGCTTCATCTTCCACGGCGTCGCGCAAATCATCAGCGACCTGGAACGCCTCACCGAGGCGATCCCCGAGCAAGCGCCAGGCTTCGGCATCGGCGACACCCGCAGCGGCAGCACCGGCGACCGATGCTGCGGCAAAAAGCGCCCCGGTTTTTTGCCGCTGATATTCGGAAAGATCAGCGCGCGGTTCGCATTCCCAGGCCTGGCCGGCGACAATGCCGAAGGGCACGCCTACACCATCGCCAATCGCATTGATCACAGGGCCAAGCCGTTCCGGCGCGGCGCAGCCGGCGCGCGCAACAGTCTGGAACGCCAGCACAATCAGCCCATCCCCGGCAAGCACGGCCAGCGGCTCACCAAAGGCGCGATGCACGGAAGGCCGGCCTCGGCGCATATCGGCATCGTCAAAGCAGGGCAAATCATCATGCACCAGGCTGGCGCAATGCAGCAGTTCAATCGCGGCGGCGGCAGCGCTGGCAAGCCTTGGCTGGTCATCACCGCAGGCCGCCGCGACCGCAAGCGTCAGGCGTGGGCGGATGCGCGCCCCTTTCGGGAAAACCGCGTGACGCATCGCAGCGGCAAGGCGGGGCGGGGCACCGCTCGCCTCGGCGGAGAGCACCGCGTCAGCGAGGCTGCTCTCAATACGGGCCAAGGCGTCCATGCGGGACCTCCCGAGGGATGGCGCGAGTGGATCGCGGCAGCCCCTTGTATGTTATATTAGACGGTATTTATTGTCGTGTTTTCTTGACACTCATGTCAAGGCTTTTTACGCCCGCGCGGCAAAACGGGTATCGCGGTCCATCCGGTCCATCAATTCCAAGGCCCAAACCAGCCTTTCGCCATAGCCGGCACCAAGCGGCGGGCCTTCCAGCGCGGGGGCAGCGCGCACCGCATCCACCAGAAAGCGCGTGGCCGGCGATGGCGCTTCATCCGCGCCATCCTGCTGTGCGGCGAGCGCACCCGCCGCACGCGCCAAAAGCCAGGCCTTGCGCAGCCCCGAAACCACCGCGCGACGAGAGATGGAATCAAGGCCCTGGCGTTCCACCTCTCGGCCGATTTCCGCATAGACAAGGCGGGCGGCGCCGATGCCCGGGCGGCAATCCCAAGGCAGTAGCGCAATGCCTGGCCAGGCGCGGCGATAATGCGCTTCCGCCTCGCCCAAAAGCCGCGCAACAACACGGCCAAGGGCTGGGGAAAAGGCGGGGTTGGCGATCAACGCTTCTGCCGAAAGCCCTTCCTCACGCAGCCAGGCAAGCGGCAGATAAACCCGCCCGGCCTTGGCATCTTCGCCGACATCACGGGCAATATTGGTCAACTGCATGGCAAGGCCAAGATCACAGGCGCGCGCAATCGCTTCCGGTGAACGCACGCCCATCAATAATGTCATCATCGCGCCAACGGTCGCGGCGACGCGCGCGGCATAGGCTTCCAGCGCGGCGATATCCTCATAAAAGCGGCCTTCGGCATCCCAGGCGAAGCCTTCCAAAAGCGCCGCCGGCAGGGCGCGCGGCACGCCATATTGCGCAACCACGGCCGCGAAAGCGCGATCCGCCACATGATTCCAGGGCCGCGCGGCATAGGCGCCATCAAGGCGTTGATGCAGCAGTGCCAGCGAGGCCGACGGATCATCGCTCATGTCAATTGCGTCATCGGCCACGCGGCAAAACGCGTAAAGCGCCGCGGCGGGGGCTGCGATGCGGCGTGGCAGAAGGAAGGATGCGGCGCGAAAGCTTTTTGAACCGCCCGCCAATAGCCTGGTGCAGGCGCCAAGATCCTCGGCCGAAATGCCGTTCAATCCGGACATGCGCATCCCCATGTTATCTTTGCTTCAATCATTATTGGCCATCCGGCGGCGAAAGCGTCGTGCCCCAAGCGCCACGCCAAATGCGATGATCGGGATGGCGATGCTGGTGACGATGTCCTCGCGCAGCGAAACGCCCGATACGGCCAAACCCCTGGCAAGATAGGCCACCAGCCCAACCACATAATAGGTGATGGCAGCAATCGAAAAACCTTCCACCGCTTGTTGCAGCCGGACCTGCTGACGCGCACGCCGTTCCATGGAGGCGAGCAAGGCCTGGTTTTGCCGCTCGCGCGTGATATCTACGCGCGTCGAGAGAAGCTGCGTCGCACGCGCCACGCGTTGGGAGAGCATTTCCTGCCGTGTGGCCACGGCCTGGCAGGTATTCATGGCCGGCGCCAGGCGGCGTTCGGTGAATTCCCCGAAGGTCTGCATGCCTTCCATGCGGGTTTCGCGCAATTCCTGGATGCGGTTGCGCACCAATTCGTAATAGGCGGCAGCCGCGGAAAAGCGAAATCGATGGCGCGATTCGCGGCTTTCCGCTTCGGCTGCCATGCGCGTCAGGCGTTGCAGCAATAATGGCTCATCAGCTTCCTGCGCTTCCACCAGTGCCGCGCTGATTTCCGCCAATTCGCGTTCATGCGCGCCGATCTGCGGTGTGACTTCCTGCGCGACAGGCAATGCCAGCAGCGCCATGATGCGATAGGTTTCCATCTCCAGCAGGCGCTGCGAAAGCCGGCCCGCCTGATAGGGCGACATACCGCCATCATAAATCAGGAAACGACTGAACCCATCATCCTGAATGCGAAAATCGGTGAAGGCATGCGCGTAGCCACTCACCAGCGGACCGCCCACCAGCATGTTATCACGAAAATAGCGCCGCGCAATTTCGCTGATGGCCAAGGGCACTTCCTTGGAAGCCAGCAGCGTGACATGTGCGGCAGCGATCACTTGACCGGGCAGAGCTTTCAGCCAATTTGTCGGCAATGCGTGGATGGCGGCTGCGGAAAATGGCTCAGGCTCTGCGCTCGCGACTACAACCATGAAGCGACTGAATTCGCCATGCCTTTCCCATTTCAAGCGAAATGGCCCGAAATCCGCACTGTAATGATTTGCCCCTGGCGCAGGCGGAGGGATAGAAAAACGCTGCGCCAAGGCGCAGAGCGCTGCCCAAGAGGCATCGCGCGCCTCATCCGCCGCCGGCAGCAGCGCGATTTGCGAGACCCGGCAGGGAGAAAATAGGATCTCCGGCGGGCGCGCATGCACCTCATCATTGAGCTCAATGCGCTGGGCATAGGATGGGGGGAGCACGTTATCGAAGCTCATGCCGCCGCCCCGGTGACATGCTGCGCCACGCCAGACCATTCCTTCAGCAGCGTATCGGCAACGCGCTGCGGCGCTTCTTCATGCGCCAAATGGCCAAGCCCTTCGAGTGTGATGACGCGCGCAGCGGGCCGAATGGCCTGGATGCGCCGCGCCTGCATGGGCGGCACGGCGCGATCGCGGCTGCCGACCATCAGGAACAGCGCCGGTGCAAGGCGCGGCAGATCGCGCAGCAAGGGGCGCAATTCCCATTGCGCCATCATCATCAACGCCGCACGGATATGGCCAGGATAGCTAAACAGCCGGGTATATAATTCCACGCCGCGCGGGCCGATATCAGACCCTGTATCGCGCAAGAGCTTGGCCGCCACTTCCTGCTTGGAAGCCCGCCAGGCGCAGAGCTTGGAAACGAACGGCAGCCCCACCATGACACGTGCCGCGCGGGTGAAAAACGCTGCATGTTCATCGCCGAGCGGCAGCAGCGCGCCATTCAGGCTGAAGATGGCACGCGGCGCAATCTTGCCATCCAAGGCCATGCGCAATGCAATCGCTGCTCCTGCGGAATGGCCCAGCACAAGATCGGGCGAAACCTGAAGCTGCTGTAACAGCGCATGCAGCGCCTCGGAAAAACCTGCCAAAGAAACACGCGCCTGCGGCAGGCAGGTTGTAAAACCCTGCCCCGGCAGATCGGGCGCAATCAGGGTAAAATGCGGTGCCAGGATCGGCGCCAAATCGCGCCAGCTATGGGTTGAGGCTGCCGTACCATGCAGCAGCAACAGGCAAGGCCCCTGCCCCTTGCGCTGCACATGCCAAGTCAGCCCGCCAGCTTCGACAAATTCGCTCGATTGCCGGTTAGGCCAATCTCGCCCATCCCTTTCCCAAATCGGCAAGTCTGCGGCTGCTGCCATGACATCAAGGCCCAGCCGCCGGTGCACGCGCTGCATCACGCACCGCCGCAGACATGCGCGCGGCATCCGCAAAAGGCAGGGG
>Ga0194124_10000781_pt1 | contig 45152 bp, 48 predicted proteins | sample TA2KigCas0mmetaG_FD_148605 | JGI IMG/M metagenome (GOLD analysis project Ga0194124, IMG submission 148605) | Freshwater microbial communities from Lake Tanganyika, Tanzania - TA2015031 Kigoma Deep Cast 0m | ecosystem: Environmental > Aquatic > Freshwater > Lake | place: Tanzania: Lake...
TGCGCATCGATGGTCACGATGTGCGCGACTTGACGAGTGTTTCGTTGCGCGCGGCCGTGGGTGTGGTTTCGCAAGACCCGCATCTTTTTCATGAGAGCATCGAGTCGAACCTGCGTTATGCCAAACCCGATGCGAGCGACGCCGAGTTGGTGCAGGCTTGCGAGCGGGCGCGCATCCACAACACCATCGCGGCGCTGCCCGATGGTTACCGCACGGTCGTCGGCGAACGCGGTTATCGGCTTTCAGGAGGAGAAAAGCAGCGTCTGGCGATCGCGCGACTGTTGTTGAAAAATCCCGTGGTGATGATTCTTGACGAAGCCACCAGTCATCTCGACAACGAAAACGAGGCGCTGGTGCAGGCCGCGCTCGACGACGCGCTGATTGGTCGCACGGCGATGATCATCGCGCACCGCCTGTCGACGATCGCCAAGGCTGATCGCATCGTCGTGCTCGATGACGGTCGCATCGTCGAGAGCGGCACCCACGATGAACTCATGGCCCAAGATGGCGCATATGCGCGACAGGTTCGCGCCGGCGGATCCTTTGCGGCGACGACCTGATGGCCGACACGGCGACTTGATTCGATTATCCGGTCACAAACAGCCGTGATTCGTCAGCGAACTAGGGTTTTGGCGTGACGAGCAAGTTGTTGACGAATGCACGTGGTGCGTTCGCCGATCGAAATCCGAACAGTCGCAAATATTATGACGAGGCGCGTCGCTACTTGCCCGGCGGCCACACGCGAACGGTGTTGACACATGCGCCGTTTCCTCTTGCGTTTGTCGCCGGTAACGAGTCGTGGTTGCACGACGCCGATGGCCACACTTATATCGACATGCTCGGTGATTACACCGCCGGCTTGCTCGGACACAGCGAGCATCGAGTTATCGACGCCGTTTCGGCGGCACTGAAAATCAACACCAGCGTCGGTGGAATCCATCCGGCCGAAGGAACACTCGCCAAGTTGATGTGCGAACGCTTCGACTTGGATCGTGTTCGTTTCACCAACTCGGGCTCCGAGGCGAACCTGATGGCGATCACCACCGCCCTCCAAGCCACCGGTCGCGACAAGATCATGGTTTTTCACGGTGGCTATCACGGCGGCTTGCTTTATTTCGCAAGCGGGGTGGCACCATGGAATGCCCCTTACAACTTCGTTGTCGCGCCATACAACGATGTCGATCGCGCTTCGGAATTGATCTTTGAACACGGCGCAACACTGGCCGCGGTAATCATGGAGCCGATGCTCGGCTCGGGTGGATGCGTGCCCGCCGAAAAAATCTTTGCTCAGCGGGTTTTCGCCGACGCCAAAACCGTCGGGGCTGTCACCATCGCCGACGAAGTGATGACCTCTCGCCACGGCGCCAGTGGCCTGTTCTCGCTGCTCGGCGTCCGGCCCGACATCAGCACGTTCGGCAAATACATTGGCGGCGGTTTTTCGTTCGGCGCTTTTGGTGGTCGCGCCGCGTTGCTCGACCAGTTCGACACCAGCCCCGAGGCGGGTCGAGACCGAGTCGTCGCGCACGCCGGAACTTTCAACAACAACATTTCATCGATGACCGCGGGGTGCGTGGTCTTGCGCGACATTTTCACCGCAGAGGTCGCAGTTCGCCACACTTCACGCGGCGAGGAGTTTCGCGAGGCGGTCGCGGCGGTGACGGCGCGTTCGGGCCTGCCGGTGTGCGTCAGCGGTTTTGGTTCGATGATGTCGTTGCATGCCCTGTCTCATCCACCACGTAACGCCGTCGACATGGGTCTGCGTGACGCCGATTTGCAGGAGACGATTTTTCTCGGGTTGCTCGAGCGCGGCGTCTACAGCGCGGCCCGAGGGATGATGAATCTGAGCATCACCGTCACCGACGACCAACTCGCCGCGGTTCTCGATGCGCTGACCGAGACCCTCGCGTCACTCAACCGAGACGGCCATTGCTCACCCAAGCGCTAGTCGTGGCTCGAGTCACCCCGCCGTTGCGCGAGCCACGCGATGGGCAACGACACCACCAAAACCAACGTGGCCATCACCGTCACGTAGGGCAGCACGTTGGCGTGAGCGAAAATGAGATCACCGTCTAGACGGTGGTCGATCGAGCGGGTGACGGGAATCGGACCCGCGTATTCAGCGACTCATCGACTCGCAACATGCCTGACCCCGACTACATTGTCGGGCAGTGATCGTCTCACTCGCCCAAGCCACCGATCTCTTTTCAACCACGGCGATAATCCTGGCGATTGCCGCGGTTGCGGCTTTCGTGGCGCATCAGGCCAGACAGCCGCTCATCGTGGCATTCATCGCCGTGGGCATCGTGGTCGGGCCATCGGGCTTTGCATTGATCCGCGAAACCGAGGCCCTTGAGCTGTTCGCCAATCTCGGCATTGCGGTGCTGCTGTTTTTGGTCGGGTTGAAGCTCGACATTCGCCTCGTGCGAAATATGGGCAAGGTGGCCCTCGCTACCGGTCTCGGCCAAGTGCTGTTCACCGCAACGTTCGGATACGTGATTGCACTGTTGCTCGGCCTTGACCCGATGGAGGCGCTGTATGTGGCGGTTGCCCTCACGTTTTCGTCGACGATCATCATCGTCAAGATCCTCTCCGACAAGGGCGAGCTCGAGAAGCTGCACGGCCGAATTGCCCTGGGGTTCTTGATCGTGCAAGACATCGTCGTCATTTTGGCGATGGTGGTGCTGAGTTCGCTGGGTACCGACACCGAATCGGGTGTGCTGTTGCAGGTGGTGCGCATCGTGTTGACGGGTGCCGCTTTGCTTGGTGGTACCTGGTTGGTGACCACATGGTTGATTCCGCGCGTGCTCGGAAAAGTGGCGTCATCACAGGAACTGCTCATCGTCTCGTCGATCGCGTGGGCCGTCGCAGTGGCAGCGCTGAGCGACTGGCTCGGTTTCTCGGTTGAGGTTGGCGCATTTCTGGCGGGTTTCGCTTTGGCATCCACCCAATACCGCGAGTCGATTGCATCGTCATTGTCGGGTCTGCGCGACTTTCTGTTGCTGTTTTTCTTTATCAATCTCGGCATCGGTCTCGACTTTTCATCGATCAGCGAGCAGATTCCCGCCGCCATCGTGCTGTCGCTGTTCGTGTTGATCGGCAACCCGCTGATCGTGATCGTCATCATGAGCATGATGCGCTACACCAGCCGAGTGTCGTTCTTGGCGGGTATCACCGTGGGTCAAATCAGCGAGTTCTCGCTCATCTTCATCACCATCGGTGCTCAGATCGGACACGTAGGTAACGACTCGGTGGGCTTGGTCACGTTGGTGGGATTGATCACAATTGCACTCTCCACTTACACCATCTACTACGCCGATCACCTCTACCGTCTCTTCCAGCGACCGCTGTTGTTGTTCGAGCGTCGAGTGTTGAGGGACCACGACGAAGGTCCGCAAGACACCTACGACTACATCGTGTTCGGCTACGGCCGATTCGGCCGACACCTCGTCGAGCACCTCGCACAAGCCGGACATTCGGTGTTGGTCGTCGATTGGGATCCGTACGGGCGCCTACAACTTGAAGCCCCGTCGCTCGGCTCACGGGTGGCCATACGTTTCGGCGACGCCGACGACCCGGCCTTCCCAGTAACACTTCCGATTCAGTCGGCGAAGTGGATAGTTTCCACCATCGCCCGACTCGACACGAGCATCGTTCTGGCCCGCGCCATACGTCGCCTGGGAAGCCCCGCGAAGATTGCGGTCACCTGCTTATCGACCGCCGAGGTCGAGCGACTGCGGCGCGATGTGCAGGACGGCGTGGTCGATCTGGTGCTGCAGCCATTCAGCGACGCCGCCGACGATGCAATCGAAGCACTCAAAGGTCACCGCTAAACCGAGATCGAGCGGGTGACGGGAATCGGACCCGCGTATTCAGCTTGGGAAGCTGATGTTCTGCCACTGAACTACACCCGCGTTTAACGATTTGAGCGTAGCAACGCACGGTTATCGCCGAGTTTCGCAAGCCCCCGTGATTTACTAAGGTTTTTTGGTCGTGATTCTGTCTGACAAGAGCATCAAAGAGGCGTTGCAGGCCAAACGCATCGTCATCGATCCGCTCGACATGTCGTGCATTCAGCCGTCGTCGATCGATGTCAAGGTCGCGAATCTGTTTCGTGTTTTTCGCAACCACTCGGCGCCAGTGATCGACGTCAAAAGAGATTTGACCGACCTGACCGACCTCGTCGAGATCGAGAACAACGGAGTATTCATGTTGCACCCGGGCGAGTTCGTGTTGGGTTCGACGCTCGAACGAATAGCGATCGCCAACGATCTGGTCGCCCGCGTCGAGGGCAAGAGTTCGCTCGGGCGACTCGGATTGTTGATTCACTCGACCGCAGGGTTCATCGACGCCGGCTTCGACGGCCACATCACGCTCGAACTGTCGAACGTGGCGAACCTGCCGATCACGATTTACCCGGGCATGAAGATCGGTCAGGTGAGTTTCATGACGATGACGACACCAGCCGAGAAACCCTATGGCTCGGGTGCGAGCGGCTCAAAATATCAGGGCCAACGCGGCCCGACCCCGAGTCGCTACTTCGAAAACTTCAAATAGTCAGTTGAAACTCGTCGCGCTGGTGGCGGCCAACGGAGAATCTTGATTCGCCACGGCGCGCTCGCCGTTTTCGATCGCATCCAATAGGTGAATGGCGATATCGCCAACTTTGATTTCTGAATCGTCTTTGCCTGCGCCTTTGACGCCGTCGTCGAGCATGATGTAGCAGAACGGGCACGCAGTCGCGACGCGCGACGCACCCGTGGCGATCGCCTCGCGGGCGCGTTCATCGTTGACTTTCGTGCCGATGTCTTCTTCCATCCACATTCGAGCGCCACCCGCGCCGCAACACATGCCCGTGGTGCCGTTGCGCGGCATCTCGACGATCTCGATGCCCTTGATCGACCCGACCACCTTGCGAGGCGCCAGATAGACATCGTTGTGCCGACCGAGGTAGCACGAGTCGTGGTAAGTGATTCTCTCTTCGAGCGAGGCGTTGCTTACGTCGAGTTTGCCCGAGGCGATTAAATCTTCGAGCAACTGCGTGTGATGCACGACCTCGTAATTGCCGCCCAACTGCGGATACTCGTTCTTGAGCGTGTTGAAACAGTGCGGGCACTGGGTGATTATTTTTTGCACACCCATCGTGTTCAACATCTCGACGTTGGGCATCGCCAACATCTGGAAGAGATATTCGTTGCCGCTGCGTCGCGCGCTGTCGCCGGTGCACATTTCGCTCGGGCCCAAAATCGCCACGTCGATGCCCGCCCGCTTGAGAAGTTTGGCCATCGACTGGGTCACCTTTTTGTTTTTGTCGTCGAAACTTCCCGCGCAACCGACCCAATAGAGGTATTCGTGTTTGAGCGGCGCGCCCGGATCGAGAATCTCGACATCCAGATCTTTCGCCCATTCACCGCGATCGGTCTGGCTCATGCCCCAAGGGTTGCTTTGGTTCTCCATCGCGCGATAGGCGTTGCCGAGTTGTGCCGGAAAGTTGCTCTCCATCAGCGAGAGATAGCGGCGCATGTCGAGAATCTTGTCGAGAATCTCGATGTTCACGGGGCAGATTTCGTCGCAGGCTTTGCAACTCGTGCACGACCAGATTTCTTCGGCGGTGATGCGCTCGAAGACCGAGTTGGCGTTGATCTTGATTTCGCTGTCGGCGCTCAAGGGCGGCGAAACTTTGCCACCCGGCGCGTGGCTGGCGGTGGCGGCCATGACTTCTCCGCTTTTCAAAACTATCTCGCGCGGGTCGAGGGGTTTGCCGGTGGCGTGCGCCGGGCAGACGCTGGTGCAACGCCCGCACATCGTGCAGGCGTCGAGATCGAGCAGCTGTTTCCAGGTGAACTCTTCGATCACGTTCACGCCGAAAGATTCGAGCGACGTCTCGGTCAGATTCGGCATCGCCTTCATCGCGCCCTTGGGTCGTTCGCGGTCTTTCAGATACATGTTCAGCGGCGAGGTGAAGATGTGGCGCAACATCGTGATCGGCAAAATCGCCAAGAAGACGATGAAGGTCAGCACATGCGCCACCCACCATGCCTGGTGCCAGGTTGTCAGGGTCGAGGCGCTCGCATCGTTCACCAACTGGGCGAGCGGATACCCGACGACGCTCCATTTTTCGTGGTCGAGGTTCACGCCCGCGGCCTGACCTTGGGCGATGCGGAACATTTCGGCGCCGAAACCCGTTATGCCGATCGCCAACAACACACCGAGAATCAGCGCGTGCTCGGGCTTGGTCTTGATGCGAATTCGATACGGTCGCTGCACATATCGGCGCACGATCGCCCAGACGACGCCGAGCGTGAACACGACGCCCGCCAAGTCGCCGACCAATGCGTAACCGCGATAAACATCGCCGTGCAAAAATTTCAGGGCCTCGGGCATCTGGTGGTCGATCTCGAGCACGGTCGTCACGCCGAGCAACACCAAGAAACCGAAGTAGATCATCGAGTGCATCAGGCCAGCGGCGCTGTCGCGCAGAAGTGTGCGCATGTAGACGCCCGAGCGATAGTCGGCCAGACGGCGCTTGACATTTTTCGGTGTCGTCTTGCGTCGGTCTGGTGCGCCACGCTCCCAGTTGCGAATGCGGTCGGCGAACCGCAACGAACCCCAAACCAAGATCATCGGAATTACCGTGTAGAAGGCAACTTTAAACGCGCCTGGAATGCCGCCGAAAACTTCGCGGTGAATCAGCGATGTGCTCTTCCAACCCGTCAACTGCGGCACGATGCCCGAGATCAGCGTGAAGGTGCCGATACCCACGCCAAAGGCGATCGATAGTTGATAGGGCTTCAACCGTTTTGAAACGGCGGGTTGGCTGGTCGTGTTTTTGTCGAGCATCGCGGTTGTTATCTCGAACTCAGACTAGTTATTTCAGCCGTAATAAGCGCGGTCCAAGTCGCGAATACGCAAGGAGAGCGACCCCAACAGTTTGTGGGTTAGTGCGGGCACCTTGTCGGTAAGTCGCAGAAAATTTCCCCGGCTGATCACGAGAAGTTGGCAGTCAGATTCGCATACCACGGTCGCGGTGCGCGGGCCGTGGTCGAGCAGAGACAGTTCGCCGACCACCGAGCCGGTGCCGAGTGTCGCCACTTTTTTGCCGCTTTTTTTGACCACGGCTTTTCCGCTCAAGATGATGAACGCCTCTTTGCCCGGGTCGCCTTGCTTGATCATCGTCTTGCCCTTGGCCATCGTGACCCTGTCGCCCGCTTTGGCGATGCGCTCCAAATCTTTCGTCGAACATGAATTGAACAACGGCGAGTAGCGCAGGTGTTTGAGAGAGTTTTTCAGATCGGTCATACGAAAATCTTAGTGTTTCTCGCTTCTGCTCTGCTCGGCCACCTCTTGGGTCGCCCTGGCGATCGCCTCGGGGTCGCCAAGGTATGTGACCGAAGAGACCTTCAGTTGTCGGGTGAATTCGTAGCGCCGCGGCACCCCGGTCGGAATATTGAATTCGGCGATCTGGGCGGGGCTGAGGTTTTCGAGATACATCACGAGCGCCCGCAAAGAATTGCCGTGGGCCGTGATCAGCACATTTTTTTCGCGAGCCAGTTCGGGTGAGATCGTCTGGGTGTAAAACGGCACCACTCGCGTCACCACATCGAGCAAACATTCGGTGTCGGGCAGGTCGCGCGGTGCGATGTGTCGATAGCGGGGGTCGTTGCGCGGGTGCTCGGGGCTCGTTTCGTCGACCGGTGGCGGCGCGATGTCGTAACTTCGGCGCCACAGGTTCGTTTGCTCTTGGCCGTATTTTTCGGCGGTGGCTTTTTTGTCCAGCCCCTGCAACGCGCCATAGTGCCGTTCGTTCAGTCGCCAATCTCGCCGAACTTCGATGTCGTTTAGACCCATGGTTTCGAGCGCGATGCGGTTCGTCTCGATCGCGCGGGCCAGAAGCGAGGTGAAAACAAGGTCGAAATGCAGGCCCTCGGCGAGCATCGTCTCACCGGCGCGCCTCGCCTCGAGTTCGCCCCGCTTGGTGAGCCCGACGTCGTGCCAACCGGTGAACAAGTTGAGTTCGTTCCAGGTGCTTTGACCGTGGCGCAACAGAACCAGCACACCAGTCATCGACGCATCACCGATCAAATCGTATGCGCAAAACGCCATGCGGATTATGTATGAATATAGGTATGGCTTTCGCCGCCACAAAAGGTTTTGATGTCGTCGTGGTCGGCTCGGCGAACCTCGACCTGGTCGCCCGCGCACCACGGTTGCCCAAACCTGGCGAAACCGTTACGGGGTCCAACTATTTCGAGGCGTGCGGCGGCAAAGGGGTCAACCAGGCGATCGCCGCGGCGCGGGCCGGGGCAAAGACGGCGTTTCTTGGCGCCGTTGGTCAAGATCACGCGGGCGAGGTTCTGCTCGAGGCGCTGCGAAAAGACGGCGTCGATGTCGCCGCGGTGCGCAAGGTCGCCGCGCCGACGGGTCGTGCGTTGATCGGCGTCGGCGGCGACGGCGAAAATTCGATCATCGTCGTGCCCGGCGCGAACCACGAAATAAATGTCGATGACATCGAGCGGCATCGCGCGCTGCTCGAGTCGTGCAAAGTTCTGTTGTGCCAACTCGAGGTGCCACTGGCGGTCGTGCGCAGAGCCTGTGAACTCGCCAACTCGACGACGACGCGCATTTTGAACCCTGCTCCGGCGCAAACTTTGCCGGGCGACCTGCTCGGTGTCGTCGACATCATGGTGCCCAACGAGCACGAACTCGAACTGTTGGGCGGGGTCGACGAGTTGCGTCGTCAAGGCGTGGCGACCGTGATCGTCACGCAAGGTGAAAAGGGTGCGATGTTGGTGAGCGACGCGGGGGTGGCGCAGGTTGATCCTTTCAAAGTCACCGCGGTCGATTCGACGGGCGCGGGCGACTCATTTTGTGGCATGGTCGCCGCCAGACTGGCGCTGGGCGAGACGATGTCTCAGGCACTGCGGGCGGGCGTGATTGCAGGGGCTTTGGCTACCCAAACCGAGGGGGCAGTGCCGTCAATACCCTTATGGAATATGGTAAAAACCAAACTTGAGTCGAAGTGACTTAAGTTTTTTGCCTAAAAGGTTGTAAAGAGGCTTAAACAGCCTTACCGTACTTTGGGCTTGCCGATACCCCCATCGGCAGGCACCCAAAACAAACGGAGAAAAAATCATTATGTCAAAAGCAGTCGGTATCGACCTCGGCACAACCAACTCGGTCGTCAGCGTTCTTGAAGCAGGCGAACCAGTCGTAGTTCCAAACTCAGAAGGCTCGCGCACCACACCCTCGGTTGTCGCGTTCTCCAAAGGCGGAGACGTGCTCGTCGGCGAAGTCGCCAAGCGCCAGGCCATCACCAACACCGAGCGCACTTTTCGCAGCATCAAACGACACATGGGCTCGAACTGGAAGTCGGCCGACATCGACGGCAAAAAATACACGCCGCAAGAAATCAGCGCACGCACGCTGATGAAGTTGAAGCGCGATGCAGAGGCCTACCTCGGCACGTCGGTGACCCAGGCGGTGATCACGGTGCCGGCATATTTCGACGACGCGCAACGCACCGCGACAAAAGAGGCGGGGCAGATCGCCGGTCTCGAAGTTTTGCGGATCATCAACGAACCGACCGCGGCGGCACTCGCATACGGGCTCGACAAGGGCAGTGAAGACGAGACGATCCTCGTGTTCGACCTGGGCGGCGGCACGTTCGACGTCAGCGTGCTCGAAATCGGTGACGGAGTTTTCGAAGTCAAGAGCACCCACGGCGACACCAACCTGGGTGGCGACGACTGGGACCAACGAGTGATCGATTGGCTGGTCAAAGAATTCAAGTCGGCGCACGGCGTGGATCTCGGCACCGACCGCATGGCGTTGCAACGCCTGAAAGAAGCGGCAGAAAAAGCCAAGATCGAGTTGTCGCAGGTTCAACAGACGCAGATCAACCTGCCGTTCATCACCGCGACCCCCAATGGTCCGTTGCATCTCGATGTTTCGTTGAGTCGATCGAAGTTTCAAGAGATGACCAGCGACCTGCTCGAAAAATGCCGCAAGCCGTTCGAACAGGCGATCACCGACGCGGGCATCACGAAGAGTCAGATCAAGCACGTGATCCTGGTGGGCGGTTCGACCCGCATGCCGGCCGTGCTCGAGTTGATTCAGTCGTTGACCGGCAAAGAGCCGAATCGATCGGTCAACCCCGACGAGGTTGTCGCCGCCGGTGCCGCGATTCAAGCGGGCGTTTTGCGCGGCGACGTCAAAGACGTGTTGCTGCTCGACGTGACGCCGCTGTCTTTGGGCATCGAAACAAAGGGTGGCGTGATGACCAAACTGATCGAGCGCAACACGACTATTCCGACGAAACGCACCGAGGTGTTCTCGACGGCCGAAGACATGCAACCGTCGGTCGAGATCCACGTGTTGCAGGGCGAGCGAGAGATGGCCAGTTACAACAAGACGCTGGGCAAGTTTCAACTCGTAGACCTGCCCCCGGCGCCGCGTGGCGTGCCGCAGATCGAAGTCACCTTCGACATCGACGCCAACGGCATCGTTCATGTCTCGGCAAAAGACCGCGGCACGAACAAAGAGCAATCGATGACGATCACCGGTCAGTCCTCGCTGTCGAAAGACGACATCAACAAGATGGTCAAAGACGCCGAGGCCCACGCCGAAGAAGACAAGAAGCGTCGCGAAGAGGCCGAGGTTCGCAACAACGCCGACTCGTTGGTCTACCAGACCGAAAAAGTGTTGCGCGAGCAGGGCGAGAAACTCACGGCCGAAGACAAATCGGCAGTCGAGGGCCCGCTCGCCGATCTGCGATCGGCGCTCAACGGCAGCGACACCGACACGATCAAGAATGCGACCGAAAAGTTGATGGCGGCCAGCCAGGCCTTCAGCCAGAAACTTTACGAGGCCGCATCTCGCGACGCGAACGCGGCCGGCACATCGGCCTCGGGTCAGCAAGCGGGCGGAAACGATTCAGACATCGTGGACGCCGAAATCGTCGACGAGAAATAATCTCGGGTCGTAAATTTTTATGACCGATGAAAAAGCAGAGTCGACCAGCGAAGAACTGAGCGTCGAGGCGCTCGTCGAGCAACTGACCAAAGAACGCGACGAATTCAAAGACATCGCCCTGCGCGTGCAGGCCGAGTTCGAGAACTATCGAAAGCGTGCCGCGGCCCAGTTGATCGACGAGACCGATCGCAACTCGGGTCGCATCGTCGAGGGTCTTCTCGGCGTGCTCGACGCGTGCGAGGCGGCGATGGCCCACGGCATCGAGGGTGTCGAGACGATCTTTGGTTCGATGCTCGGCGCGCTGCAGAAGCAGGGTCTTGAGGTTCTCGATCTGGTCGACACGGTGTTCGACCCGAGCGTCGCCGACGCGGTCGTGCACGAACCCGCCGACGCCGATTCGCCGAACCCGGAGACGCGCGTCGTCGAGGTGCTTCGCACCGGTTATCGCTGGAAGGGTCGAGTTCTTCGCGCCGCGATGGTCAAAGTCAAGGGCTGATCAGGGCCTCGTGCAATGAGTGCACAGCGCGAGTGGTTCGAGAAAGATTATTACGCGGTGCTCGGCGTGTCGAAGACGGCGACCGACAAAGAGATAACCAAGACCTACCGAAAACTCGCGCGCAAATATCACCCCGACGCCAACCCGAACAACGCCGCCGCCGAAGAAAAATTCAAGGAGATCTCGGCGGCCTACGACGTGCTCGGCGACGAGAAGCGTCGCAAAGAATACGACGAGGTTCGTCGCGCAGGTCCGTCGGCTTTCGGCATGCACGGCGGCCCGGGTGCGCAGGGGGGCTTCAGCGGTGGCCAACCCTTCGACATGGGTGGCGGCGATATTTCAGATTTGATCAGCCAGATGTTCGGTGGGCGCGGGGGGCGTTCGCGCAACGGCGTCGATCCGCGTCGCGGTTTAGACCTCGAGGCGAGCCTTGACATCAGTTTCATCGACGCGATCAACGGCATGACCACGTCGTTGCGCCTGTCGACCGAGGGCGAAAAAACCCCGCGCGAGGTGAACGTGCGAATTCCGGCGGGTGTCGACAATGGTCAGCGCATTCGCATCAAGGGTCGCGGCGAAAAAGGTCGCAGCGGCGGCCCCTCGGGCGACTTGTTGATCACCTGCAATGTCGCGCCCCATGCAGTGTTCGGTCGCGAGGGCAAAAACTTGACCGTCGCGCTGCCGATCACTTTCACCGAGGCGGCGCTCGGGGCGAACATCGAGGTGCCGACCGTCGACGGTTCGAGCGTGACCCTGCGACTCAAAGCCGGCACGCAGGCAGGCTCGCGTCATCGGGTCAAGAGCAAGGGCATCAACTCGGGTGGCGCGGCGGGCGACCTGATCGTCACCGTAGATGTCGTCGTGCCGCGCGACCTCACCGACAAACAACGAAAACTCGTCGAGCAACTCGCCCAAATTTCCGACGACGCGCCCCGTAAAAATCTTTTTTCGAACGCCAAGCCTTAACTAGTCAGGAGAAAATATGCAATACGAAACGCAAGCCGTATATGTGATCTCGGTGGCCGCCGAACTGGCGGGCATGCATCCGCAAACTTTGCGAATCTACGAGCGTCGCGGTCTCGTGCAACCGGCGCGCACCGCGGGCGGCAAACAGCGTCGCTACAGCAACGCCGACATCGCCCAGTTGTTGCGCATCGCCGAGTTGGCCGAACTCGGCATGAACCTCGAGGGCATTCGTCAGGTGATGGCGCTCGAGAACCAGGTCGCCCAACTCAAACAGGCGGTCGTGCAACTGCAGGGTCAACTCGAGCGCGCCACGGCGAACGCCAGAAAAAATTATGGTCTCGTGCCGTTCGATCAGGTCACGAATCAAACCACGATGTTTTTTTCTCGCAACCCGCGCCCATTCGACGAGGAGCGTTGAGTTTCGGCGAGTAGACTTTCGTTACGTACCTGCAAAATCTCAAATAGTAGGAGCGTTTGATGCCCGTGTCAGTCGTCGTCGGAACCCAATGGGGCGACGAGGGCAAGGCGAAAATAATCGACCTTCTGGCTGAGAGCCACCAGGTCGTCGCGCGATACCAGGGCGGCCACAACGCGGGACACACGGTCGTCGTCGGCGACCAAAAATATGCGCTGCAACTCGTGCCCAGCGGTGTTTTTTATTCGCATGTCACGCCAGTGATCGGTAACGGGGTGGTCGTCGACCTGCCGACTTTGTTCAACGAGATCGACACGCTCGAGTCGCGCGGCGTCTCGTGTTCGCGGCTGAAGGTTTCGAGCCTCGCCCATTTGATTTTTCCCTGGCACCAGGCCCACGATGCGTTGAGCGAGTCGTCGCTCGGCGATCAAAAAATCGGCACGACGCTGAAGGGCATCGGGCCCGCGTACGCCGACAAGTCGCGGCGGGTCGGCATTCGCGCCGGTGATGTGCGCGACGCCGGTCGATTCAAAAAACTCGTTCGAGCCAGGGCCTTGGACGAACAAAAGATTCTCGCCGCGCTCGGAGGCGAACAACTGAACGTCGACCAGATCGTCGAGAAGTTCGTCGCCTTGGGCAAGCGGCTCGAGCCATATGTCGCCGACACCGTCAATTTGTTGCATCAGGCGCTCGGGCGAAAAGAAAATCTGTTGCTCGAAGGCGCTCAGGCCACATTTTTGGATATCGACCACGGCACGTATCCGTTCGTCACTTCGTCGAACCCGACCGCGGGTGGGGCGTGCGCGGGTTCGGGTCTTGGTCCGCGCGACATCACGCGAATAGTCGGTATCGCCAAGGCCTACACGACGCGGGTCGGCAGCGGGCCGTTTCCTTCAGAGTTGTTGGGCGACCTGGGCGAAAAGATCGTCGACATCGGTCACGAGTTCGGCACCGTCACCGGGCGTCGTCGCCGACCGGGTTGGCTCGACCTGGTGATGTTGCGTCATGCGGTGCGCCTGAATTCGCTCACGGAGATCGCGCTGACGAAACTCGATGTGCTCGACACGTTTTCGACCGTGCGAGTTTGCGTCGGCTACGAGGTCGACGGCACAGAGCTTCACGGGTATCCCGACGACGCCCAGGTGCTGGCCAAGGTGGTGCCGCAATATGTCGACCTCGAGGGCTGGAACTGTTCGATCAGACAGGTGCGAAGTTTTGCCGACCTGCCGCCACAGGCCAAGGCCTTGATCGAACTCGTCGAACAACATGTCGGGGTGCCTGTGTCGATTATTGGCGTCGGCCCCGAACGAAATGAATGCGTGGTTCGTCGATGATCGAGCGATACAGCCTGCCCGAAATGGCCGAAATCTTTTCTGACGAGTCGAAGTTTCGTCGTTATCTCGAGATCGAATTGCTGGCCACCGCCGCGCAGAGCGAGGTTGGCGTCGTGCCGCGGGATCAGGCCAAGATTTGTCGCGATCGTGCGCCCGTGGTCGACGGCGAATTCGTCGCCGAGGTCGCCGCGAGAGAACGCGTCACCGACCACGATGTCGCGGCGTTCGTCGACGTGGTGCAAAACAAGATCGGTATGCCGGCCGGCGCCTGGATTCATCATGGTCTGACCAGTTCAGATGTGGTCGACACCGCGTGGTGCTCGATGTTGCGCGACGCCGCGAGCCTGATCGATCGCGCGCTCGTCGATTTCTACGAATCTTTGGTCGGTTTGGCCGAAAAACATCGCGACACGGTGATGATCGGCAGAACCCACGGGGTGCACGCCGAACCCACCACCTTCGGCGCCAAGGTAGCGCTTTGGGCGTTGCAGGTTCGACGCGATCGCGAACGTCTTGCCGCCGCGACCAGGCGCATCGCAGTGTGCAAACTTTCGGGTGCGGTCGGCACCTATTCGAACATCGACCCGCGGGTCGAAAAGAGCGTGGCGACCGCGCTCGGCTTGACGCCCGTGCCGGCGACGCAGGTCGTCGCGCGCGATCGTCATGCCGAATATTTGTGGGCCTGCGCCAGCATCGGCACCACGATCGAGATGATCGCCGTCGAGTTGCGTCATCTGCAGCGCACCGAGGTCAACGAGGTGCGCGAAGGCTTCGCCTCGGGCCAAAAAGGCAGCTCGGCGATGCCCCACAAGCGCAATCCGATTTCTTCCGAGACGCTCACGGGGCTCGCGCGGGTTTTGCGCGGCAACTTGCAGGTGGGGCTGCAAGACGTGCCGTTGTGGCACGAACGCGACATCTCGCATTCGTCGGCCGAGAGAATCGTGCTTCCCGATTCTTCGATGCTCGCTTATTACGTGTTGCGCCGGGCGACGCGGCTGGTCACGAATCTCGAGGTCGATGCGGCACAAATGTCGAAAAATCTCGGTTTGCTGCACGGTGTCGTTCACTCGCAGGCGGTCTTGCTGGCGTTGGTCGGTGCCGGTTCGGGTCGCGACGACGCCTATCGGTTGGTGCAAGAACTTTCGGCCAAAGCGATCGCCTCTGGCGAGAGTTTCAAACAAGTTCTGCTCGACGACCAACGGGTCAAATTGTCGCCCAAGCAACTCGACGAGATATTTTCCGTCGCGGCGTCGGTGGCGCGGGCCAATCTCGTGTTCGACGCGCTGAAGTCGACAGACTCTTAACGGCGTCGTGGCTGATTTACCGAAACTCGACAATGCACGCGAGGCGTTGCGTGTCCATATTTTGCGCCACTCGCTCAAGACGGGCGAGTTCACGCTCAAATCAGGACGCACCAGCAACTGGTTTCTAGATTCGAAGCAGACCGCATGCCGCAACGACGGCATTTTGCTGGTCAGCGACGTGGCATTGTCGATATTGCCCCCGAACATCGACGCAATCGGCGGTTTGACCATGGGCGCCGACCCCGTCGCTTTCGGCATCGCCGCAGTGGCGGCGACCAGGGGTCGTAATCTGCGCAGTTTCAGCGTGCGCAAAGAGGCCAAAGATCACGGCGTCACTGGTCGTGTTGCGGGAGCGTTGCAACCAGGCGACAAGGTGGCGATCGTCGAAGACACGGTCACCCGCGGCACTTCGTTGTTCGAGGCCGTCGAGGTGGTTCGTGCGTTCGGTGCGACACCGATATTCATCACCGTGGTCGTAGATCGGGGCGGCACATGCGAGGCGATGGCCAAAAACGCAAATATCGCCTACGAGCCGATGTTGACCGCGCCCGATCTTGGCTACGCTTTTGGCTCATGAATAAATTTTCAATCGCCAAAAATTCGCTGATTGCAGTCGCTCTTTCTTTGGCGACGGTCGCCTGTTCTGGTTCAGAACCATATTCCGGCGGCGACGATGCCTCGTCATCGCAAGACGAAAGTTATGGCGATGGCTCCGAAAGCGAAACAGAAAGCGACACTGAAGCCGGCGTGGTCGATGAAATCGTGGAGATCGATGTTGTAATCGGCCAAACCTCGGGTTCGGCCATTCCGTTTCAGGCCACTTTGGGTCAGACCGTGCGAATCACGCTTCTCAACCCCGATGCCGACGACGAGTTTCATCTGCACGGCTACGACTTGGGTGGCGATGTGACACCGGCCGGCCAAGAAGAAGTTTTCGAATTCACCGCCGACAAACTCGGCACATTCGAACTCGAGAGCCATGTCACCGGCGACTGGATCTTGACCCTCGTCGTCGAAGAACCTTAATAATTTTTCGTCGTCGGTTCGACGATCGAGCAACGTCTCAGTTGCCGAGCGAAATATCTAACTGGTCGCGCAAGACATTGGTCAGTGCGAACGAATATACAGACGAGATGTGGGTGAGATCGCGGTAGACCGCCATGTTGCCGATCACAACGGGGCAGACCGATTCGGTGCAGAACCAATCGGCGAGGTCGACGAATCGTGAAGTTTCGCTGCTCCAAACACCTTTCAAGATTTCGGCGGTTTCAAAGTTGAAAGCGGTTTCACGCAGAAAGTTGCAATTTTGCACCGTCTGGGTATTCGCCGAAAGGCAGATCGGCACATGAAACGAGGGCCCAGGAGTATCGGCGATGTACAAGACTTTCTGGCCCGAAGTCGTGAGTGCCGCATGCATCTCGTTGATGTTGTTGATGAAACCATCAGGTGATTCGTCAACCAGATCTTCTCGATTGGTGAAACCCGAAACGACGACAAGCGAGAATTTGGCGCGGTTGATTTCGGCGACCACATTCGCTACCCACTTGCGACATTTTTCGATTGTTCCACCCGAGATGCCGAGCATCGTGCAGCCAGAGCGGGTGAAGGTCTGCAATCGCCAACCCCTTTGTTCGGAAATGCGATTCAGGGGCTCGAACCACTGCGCGGCGTGCGAGTCACCGACGAGGGCGATCGAGGTCGACGCCTCGAGGTCACCGAACACGCACACAGGCGGCAGGTCAAAATCGTGATCGTGACAACCGAGTTTGTATATCTCGGGTTCGTCGTTGGCCAAAACATCGAGCGATGGTTCGAGATCTGGCGGAAGTAGCGACAGACCTGGCGAGCGACCTAGCAGGTCTTTCAATTGCTGATCCGAGTATTGAAAGATCGTGGTTGTCGTCGAAACACCCGTGTCGCCGGCCCGAGTTTCGTCGGTGACCGTCGGTTTCGGGTTGGTCTGGTCGTTTTGAGCGGTGATGAACGACGCGCCAAGCCCGACGACGATTAATGCGGCGCCAAAAACCAATGATCTGTTGGCGTCGCGCAGGAAGTTCGGCACCCGATGAATCGGCTGCTCGACGAATCTGAAGGTCAACTCTGAAAGCGCGAAAGTTGCGATCATGCACAATGCAATCTGGTTGACCGAAAGTTCGGCTTTTGCCGCAGCGCGAGCCACGATCAAAATCGGCCAATGCCACAGGTAGAGCGAATACGAGCGACTGCCAATCCATTGAAAAATTTCCAGTTGTAAAACTCGGTTCGGGCCAAATCTCGAGTTGTCGCCGGTGGCGATCATCGCGACTGTGGCGAAAACGGGCAGCATCGCGGCGTATCCGGGGAAAATCGTCTTGTCGTCGTAAACGAGCGATGCGACAATCGTCGCGACGGCACCCAACCAACCAAATACAGCCAGCAGTTTGGGTTCAAGTTTCGCCACCCGACTTTGAGCGGTCGCCAGTAGCGCCCCGGCCCCCAACTCCCATGCTCGATAGGGCAACAGATAAAAACTCGCCGGTCCCGAGTCTTTTGTGGTCGCTACACAGAGCACAAGAGAAAGCACGGTGACCGCCGCGATACCGATGTTCAGGCCCAGTTTTGAATCGCGGCGTGTCTTGAGCAGCAAAATCACCAGAACGGGAAAGAAGATGTAGAACTGCTCTTCAACGCCGAGAGACCAATAGTGCTGCAGTGGTGAGGCGGGAAGGGTGCTGCGTAAATAGTCCGACTCGCGGGCGGCGAAGACAAAGTTGGTTGCAAAGAGTGCGGCAGCCCGAGCGTCTTGCGTCAAATCTCTGAGTCGCAGCGGTTCGAGCCAGATTCGCGAAACGATCAGGGTGCCGATTACGACCACGACCGACGCCGGCAACAGGCGGCGAATTCGTCGCGCATAAAAGTTCTTCAGCGAGATCTTTTGTCGCGAGTCGTGCTCCCTGATCAGCAACGAGGTGATCAAGAATCCCGAGATGACGAAAAAAATGTCGACACCGATGTAGCCGCCGCTGAAACCGGGCACGCCGGCGTGATACGCCAACACCAGCAAGACGGCAAGCGCCCTGAGGCCTTGAATGTCGCGTCTTCGGCGCAAAAACTGACGCGTCGAGTCGATCTCTTCGACGGCCGAATTGAACATCGTGTTAAGGGTAATTAAATTGTGGTCGGGACCGGCGTCGATCCGGTGACCCTGCGCTTTTCAGGCGCATGCTCTGCCTACTGAGCTACCCGACCTGGAGAAGTGCGAACACTCCCCAGCGGTCCCGACGGGACTTGAACCCGCGACCTCCGCCTTGACAGGGCGGCGTGAACTCCAACTTCACCACGGGACCAGATTCTGCTTTCGCTGAAACTGATCTTCGCACCCCCAACGGGATTCGAACCCGTGCCGCCACCTTGAAAGGGTGGTGTCCTAGGCCTCTAGACGATGGGGGCAAGGATTTCTTACTCGTTGGAAAAGCATATGAAATCTACCACCGTGGTTCCCCGAAAAACTTGGGGAATTCGAAAAGACTCAATTCGACTCGCTCTGCGCCATCACGCACCACTCGAGCAACCAGCCCAGATATTCGTAGAGCTCCCGTTGAATCTCTGTCTCGCCCGTGTCGTCGGCTTCGTGCTTTTTGCGCGCTTCTTTCGCCCCGGCGCCATAGTCAGATTCGGCGATATCCAAAGTCGTGCCGAGCACCAGTCGCAAACTGTTGACGCTGCGGGTGAACGCGTCCATTTCTTCGGCCGAGATCTCGTTTTTGCTGGCGATCACGGTCGAAGCCACCTCGGCCGAGGCGAGACGCGACGCAAGAAGTTCGTCGCGCATCAATCGTTGGTACTCGGCGTCGGCTTTTGCGTCGTTGTGATACGCGGTCGGAAACAACCGCCGCAGGTTCGTCTCGTGGTCAACACCCGTCGCAGAGGCCGCGGATTTAGCCGACGCGGCAGATGTCAACGTCTCGCGGAACTGTTCGATCAATTCCTGCAACACCTCGCGGTGGTCGTCATGCAGATTGATCTTGAACTTTCCGTTCTTGGTTCGCGCGATCGGAAAATCGTTTTTCACAGCGACTCGTGCTCCATCGTCGCCCAAAGACCGTGCTCGTGCAGTCTGTAGACGTCGAACTCGGCGTGTTCGCGAGTGCCGCTCGAAACCACAGCGCGACCCTTGTTGTGCACATCCAGCATCAACTCGGTGGCTTTTTCAAGGCTGTAGCCGAACAATTTTTGAAAAACAAACGTCACATACGACATCAAGTTGATCGGGTCGTTCCACACGATCACGATCCACGGGCGATCCGCCGAGGTGTCGTCCGCGAGATCGGGCTCCTGCACCTGCGCGGGTTGCACGCTCGCGACGGCGGATTGGTCCATGTTTCCATTGTGGCGCAGCAAGATAATCATCGTACGATTAGCGCGTGCCGATCAACGCTCGACCCGTGGTGCCATCTCGTTTGTTCACCCACGAGTCGAAACGATCGCCCAAATCGTTGTTGGGCGGATACATCGCGCTCACCAAACCGCGCATCATCGAATTGCTCCTGATCACCACCGTGCCGACGATGGTCGTGGCGGCGGCGGGGTGGCCCGAGTGGTGGCTGATCGCCGTGACTTTGTTTGGCGGCTCGCTGGCAGCGGGCGGGGCGAACGCGATCAACATGTACATCGATCGCGACATCGACAAGCTGATGAAACGCACGCAAACCCGACCGTTGGTCACCGGTCTGATCAAACCAAAAAACGCGCTCATCTTCGCGGTGGCGCTCGAGGTCGTCGCCTTTTTGGTGTTGTGGCTCGGGGCGAATCTTTTGTCGGCGTTCTTGGCGCTCGGGGCGATGGCGTTTTATGTTTTCGTCTACTCGCTGTGGTTGAAGCGCACCAGCAAACAGAACATCGTCATCGGTGGCGCGGCGGGCGCGGTGCCGACCCTCGTCGGTTGGGCGGCTGTCACCAACTCGGTTGGTTGGCCGGCGATTTGGTTGTTCGTGATCATTTTTTTGTGGACGCCTCCGCATTTCTGGGCCTTGGCGATTCGACACGCCGACGAATATCGCGCGGCGAAAGTGCCGATGTTGCCGACCGTCGTCGCAATCGACAAAACGGTGCGCACGATGGTCGCTTATACGGTTGTCCTGACATTCGCCACTCTCGTGCTGATACCCGTGGCGAACCTGGGTTTGATTTACGGTCTGACCGCCGCGACAGCAGGGCTCGGTTTCATCATCGGCACCGCGATGTTGAGTCGCCGACCCACCGAGGCGTGGTCGATGCGAGTGTTTTCGTTTTCGATCACTTATGTGACGGTGTTGTTCGGGGCGATGATGCTGGATGTGTTGCTTTGAGCAACTTAGTGCAATAGAGAAGTTTCCCCGATAAACGGGCAAACTGTTAGCGTTATCTGAGTTATGACGGCAGTTGAAGTGGGCTCATCCGCGACGAGTTCAGGGGTGCAATCGGCGACCAAATCGAACTTTCTCGCGACGGTCGCCGCCTATTTGATGACCAACGACCACAGGCGTCTGGGCCGAATGCTGATTTCAATTTCGGCGATTTTCGCGCTGGCGACCGCGGTCGAAGGCGCCCTTTTGGCCGCCGAACGCATCTCGACATCCAGCGCGCTTTTGGGTTCCGACATCATCGTGCAACTCTTCTCGGCCTTTCGTTTTGACCTTATATATGCGGTGACCGCGCCGTTGATGCTGGGTCTGGCCGTGGCCGTCGTGCCGATGCAGATCGGGGCCCGTTCGCTCGCTTTCGCGCGCGCGGCGTTGCTCGGTTTTTATCTTTGGTTCTTCGGGGTCGTGCTCGTCGGCACCGCCTACCTAAACAACGGCGGTCCGGGCGGGGGCGACGCCGAGATGGTCGACCTTTATTTCGGTGGTCTGGGTTTGGTCGTGGCCGGGCTGCTCTTGATCAGCGCGAGCGTCGCGACCACCGTTCTGACTTCGCGTCGCGCGGGCATGACGCTGATCGAGGCGCCGATTTTTTCGTGGTCGGCCCTCGTCACCAGCATCTCGATGCTCGTGACATTGCCCGTCGCGGTCGGCGCGCTGATCTTTGTCGCCGTCGACCATTCATACGAGAGAAGCACTTTCGGCGCCAGCGACGGCGTGAACGCCTGGTTGGGTTGGGCGTTCGGTGCACCGCAAGTTTTTCTGGTGGCGATACCGACTCTCGGTGTTCTGGCGCAGATCGTGGCGACCATGACCAAAGGCAAACAACCCTTGCGCGGCGGATTGTTGATCGGTGTCGGTTTGATGTCGACGGCGATGCTCGCCTCGGTCACCCAGACTTCGCACACCGTCACTTTCTCCGGTGGGCTCGGCGAGATCGCCAAGTCGTTGGTGCCGTATCTGTTGTTCAATGACCTGTCGATTCTCGGCGTGTTGATCGTTCTCGGATTGTGCCTGTTGGCGATGAAGAACGAGCGGGCAAAACTCGACGCCGCTTTCGTGCCCGCGTTTTTGGGTGTCGGCATGGTGCTCACCGGCATGATCGGCAGCGCCGTGCAGAAAATCACCAATCTCAACCTGGCCAACACGGTTTTCGAAGAGGGCGTTCTCGTCTATGTCACCTACGGCGTGCTTTTGAGCAGCATCGGTGCCGTCTCGTATTTCGGGCCGAGAATCTGGGGTCGTCAGATGCCCTCGACACCGGTTATTGGTCTCGGTTTGCTCGGGTTTCTCGCCACCGTTTTGGCGTCGTTGCCGTTTTTCATCGCCGGTTTCGCCGACCAGCCCGCGGCGACGGTGACCGACTTCAAATATTCGGGCCCCGCCTGGTTGTGGAACTCGCTCGTCACGGTCGGTCATCTGCTGATGACGCTCGTCGTGTTGTTATTCATCGGTTTGGCGATGAAGTCATTTCGAAAAGGCGAATTGAATACCGCGACGAGCGCCGACTTGTTCGAGAGCGTAAAGGGTTAGTCGGCGATGAGCACGACCGCAAACGCGCTCGGCGCCGGACCAAAAATGATCGTGCGTCGCCCGATCTTGGTGCTCGCTGGTCTGCTGTCGACCGTGAGCGCGATGGTGATGGGTTCGATGTTGGCGATTTGGCTCGACTTCAGGTCCAACGCGCCGTTGCGCGAGTCGACCGACGGCACGAAAATGTTGCGCGACTGGTTGCCGGAGAACATCAAGATCCCCGAAGTGGCGACCAACACGATGATGATGACGTTCGTGATCACCTGCGTGATGGCGCAGTGGGCGATTTACTCTTCGCGCCGCAACGACTCGAAGCACACCTCGTTGGCGCTCGGTGTCGTTTTGCTCACCGAAATCGCCCTGATCAACGCGCAATTGGCTGTCTACACCCAGATGGGCATCGGCGTGCGCGACGGCAGCTACATGACAATGTTCTATGCCGTCACGGCGACGATGCTGGCGATGATCGTGGTCTGCACGGGCTTCACGCTGTTGGCGCTATTCAGGTCGATCGGCGGTCGTTCGGGTGACAAAGACCTTGTCATCGCCCACGCCGTTTATTGTTACGCCATCTCGGCGATCTTTTCGATGCTGTGGCTCGTGGTTTACGTTCAAAAGTAGGCATGATGTTTTCGACCGGCTTCAAATACTTCTTCGGTGTGACAGTGCTTTCGGTCGTCGCGCTGATCATCTCGCTCGCGTTTTTCGACAAACTCGCGCTCGCCGGCGTCGCGATCAGTTTCTTGATCGGTGTCGGTGCGCTGTTGGCCGGCATCGCCGCCGCCACTTCTGACGGCACCACCCGCGACGCCAATCTCGACACGACCGAAACCACGACACAGAGCATGTGGCCGCTCGTCACCGGCATCGGTGTCGTGTTCGTCGTTCTGGGTCTGGTCACTTCATCGATCGTCACGTTCGGTGGCGTCGTCGTGTTGTTGGCCGCATTGAGCGAATGGATGGTGCAAGCCTGGAGCGAGCGCGCGTCGACCGATTCAAGTTTCAACTTTTCCGTGCGCAAGCGTCTGCTCAATCCGATCGAATTCCCAGTGTTGGCGGCCGTCGGTTTGGGCGTCGTCATTTTCATGTTCTCCCGCATCATGCTCAGCGTCGACAAGGCGACGGGCGCGGTCTTGTTCATCGTCGCCGGCGCCCTCGTGCTTGTCGCCGGCGCGTTGTTCGCCGCGCGACCAAACATGAAGCGCTCGGTCGGTGCGTCGATCTGCGTGCTGGGCGCGCTGGGCATCGGCGCCGGCGGCATCGCGGGCGCGGTCTCGGGCGAACGCAAAGATCTGGTCGAGGCGGCCGCCGAGGGCCACTTCACCCACGCCGAATGCGGCCCAGAAAAGTCGAAATATTTCGACAAGGGGTCCGAAGAAACGCTCTCGTTGCGATCCTCGGCCTTGGCGACAGTCACATATCGCGATGGTGAACTGTTCGTCAACATCCAGGGCCTCAAAGCCGAACAGAAAACCCTGACCGTGCCCCGGTCAAACCCCTCGAACATCATTTTCCGCAATGAAACCGAGGGCAAATTCCGCTTGGTCGCGCACTTGGGTGGCAAGAAAGACGCGACCGACAAGAGCCACTCTGACGAAACCTGCACCCAACTCGTCGAATTTGGCGCCGAGCAAAGTTTGACCCTCAATATTCCGAAGTCGTCGGGCCCCGATAACACGTACTACTTGTTCATCGCCGGCGCCGAAGAAAAGCAGATCGCCGTGGTTGTGCCGTGAGTCGCAGTCGACTTGCGGTTCGGTTACGGGGGTCGATCGCTAGCGTTCGACTCGTGTTGAACAAGCGTCGTTTCGCGATCGTTTCATCGATCGGCATTTCGGCATTGCTCACCGGCTGTGCGACCAACGCCCCGCAAGACACCTGGCAACCCAAGGGCCCGAACTCAAAATTGATCGACGACCTGCAGCAACCCGTTTTTGCGGTGGCGGGAGTCATCGGTTTGATCGTCGCCGTCGCCGTGACATACACGATCATCAAATATCGAGACCGTGGCCAGCCGATCCCCGAGCAGATTCATGGCAAGCCCGCCCTCGAGATAACGCTGACGATTATTCCGGCCCTGATCCTCGCCGTGGTCGCGGTGTTCACTTTTGGCGCGATATTCAAACTGGCGAAAACCGACGACACCGAAATGATCATCAACGTCACGGGCCAGCAGTGGTGGTGGGAGTACGACTATCCCGTGCAGAACGAATACGGCATCACCCAACCGATCATCACCTCGGGTCAATTGGTCATGCCCGTCGGCACAAAAGTCTTGTTGCGTGAGACCAGCCGCGACGTGATCCATTCATATTGGATTCCGGCGCTGAATGGCAAGCGTGACGCCGTGCCAGGGCGCGTTCACACCCTGCGTCTCGAGGCCGACGAGCCAGGCATCTACGCCGGTCAGTGCACCGAGTTCTGCGGTCTCTCGCACGCCAACATGCGCATGGAAGCCGTCGCATTGAGCAAGGAAGATTTCGCCAAGTGGGTCGCCAACCAACAGGCACCGTATGTTTCTCCCGCCGCCGGCACCTTGGCCAAGCAGGGCGAAGAGGTCTTCTTGAACCAGTGCGTGCGCTGTCATCAGGTCAACGGGTTGACCCGCGCCGATGGCACGCCGGCGATCGCCGCCCCGGATGAAAATGTCTGGTCGGGTGCCGCACCGAACCTTTCGTATTTTATGACCCGCAATACTTTTGCCGGCGCGATGTTCGACCTGCTCTCCAAGCAATGCCGCGACGAAGTGTGGAATGCCCCGAGCGACAAGATCGGCGCCAAATATCTCGAGGGCGTCACAGAGGACTGCTTGAACCAAAAAGATCTTCGGGCTTGGCTGCGCAACGCCCCCGAGGTCAAACCGATGTACGCCAATCCCGAGAATCTGGCGGTCAGCAACGGCAAGTATCGCGGCATGCCGTATTTGGCGCTCAGCGAAGATGACATCAGCAAACTCGTCGCATATCTAATTACCCTGAAGTAAACGGAGAAACAGAGCAACAGCATGGCAATCATCGAACGACCTACACCAGTGGCCCCGGTTGTCGTCACCCCCACCGAAACCTACGGGTTGCTCAAGCGCCCCGTTTCTTCTACGGGTTGGCGTTCTTGGGTGTTCACCGTCGACCACAAAAAACTCGGCATCATGTACGCCGTCACGGCGATGTTTTTCTTCATCGTCGGCGGCATCGAGGCGCTTCTGATTCGTCTGCAACTCGCCGCGCCCAACGGCAAAGTTCTCAACGCAGATCTCTACAACCAGATGTTCACGATGCACGCCACGACGATGGTGTTCTTGTTCGTGATGCCGATGGCCGCTGGTTTCGCCAACTACTTCGTGCCCCTGCAGATTGGTGCGCGCGACGTCGCCTTTCCGCGTCTGAACGCGTTCGGTTTTTGGGCGCTGTTGTTCGGCGGAATTTTCTTGAACTTGGCGTGGTTCTTGGGCGGGGCCGCCGATGGCGGTTGGTTCATGTACGCGCCAAACTCGGGTCCGGTGTTTTCGCCATCTAACGGCGTGGATTTTTGGGCTTTGGGTCTGCAGATCGCAGGTATCGCCTCGTTGACGGGCGCGATCAACTTGATCATCACCGTTCTCAACATGCGGGCACCGGGCATGTCGCTGATGAAAATGCCGATCTTCACCTGGATGATCACGGTCGTGCAGTTCTTGCTGCTTTTCGCCGTGCCGGTGATCACCGTGGCGCTGTTTTTGCTCTCGTTCCAACGCAATTTCGGCGCGCGCTTCTTCGATGTCGCCGCCGGTGCCGACCCGTTGTTGTGGCAGCATCTTTTCTGGATCTTCGGTCACCCCGAGGTTTACATTTTGATTTTGCCCTCGTTCGGAATCATCTCCGAAGTTCTGCCCGTGTTCTCGCGCAAGCCATTGTTCGGCTATCCGTTCGTCGTGTTCTCGGGCGCGGCGATCGGTTTCGTCGGCTGGGGCGTCTGGGCGCACCACATGTTCGCCTCGGGTCTCGGCCCCGTCTCGGTGGCGGTGTTCTCTGTGGCGACAATGGCCATCGCCGTGCCGACGGGCGTGAAGATAATCAACTGGACACTCACGATGTGGGGCGGCAAGTTGTGGTTCACCACGGCGATGAAATTTGCGATCGGTTTGATCGTGTTGTTCACGGTCGGTGGTCTGTCCGGTGTCACGCACTCGATCGCGCCATCTGACACTCAACAGACCGACACCTATTACATCGTCGCGCACTTTCATTATGTGTTGTTCGGCGGCGCGGTGCTCGGTATCTTCTCCGGTTTTTATTATTGGTGGCCGAAAGTCTTCGGAAAGATGCTCAACGAGAAGTTGGGCTCATGGAACTTCTGGTTGATGATCATCGGTCTCAACCTGACCTTCGGGCCGATGCACATCTTGGGCCTGCAAGGCCAGCCGCGCCGCATGTATCAATGGACGGAGGCCCGCGCCGGCGAGGGGTTCTTCAACCTCGCGTTCTGGAATTTGGTCGCGTCGATCGGCTCGTTCATTTTGACGATCGGTATTTTGTTTTTCTTGATCAATGTTTGGGTCACCTCGCGCAACCCGCAAAAGGCGCCGCTCGACCCGTGGAATGCGCGCAGCCTCGAATGGATGACTTCGAACCCGCCCAAAGAGCACAACTTCGATGTCATCCCCACGGTGCATCATCTCGACGAGTTCTTCCATCGCAAATATGAGGAAGACGAGGCGACCCACACGATGAAGCAGATCACGACGGCCGAAGAGTTGATAGCAGAGCAAGAACGAAACGCCGACAAACACATCCACATGCCGTCACCCTCGTATTGGCCGATCGTGCTGGCGTTTGGTCTGCCCGTGATCACCTTCGGTTTGATCTATTCATATTTGATCGCGGTCGTGGGGGGCGTGATCGTGTTGTTCGCCGCTTATGGCTGGTCGCTCGAGTCGAGCACCGCTCCAGAGTCAGATTTCGAAAACCCGAACTCATCGACCGAGTTGGTCAAACATGGCTGAAACCGCGCACGGCCATGTCGGTAGCACCGGCATCTCCAACGTCAAACTCGGCATGTGGGCGTTCTTGGGTTCAGAATGCCTGTTGTTCGGTGGTTTGATCTCGACCTACATGCTCTATCGCGGTCGAGTCACGGGCGGCCCGCGACCCAGTCAAATTTTTGACATTCCGTTCACTTCGGTCAGCAGTTTCGTGTTGTTGATGAGTTCTTTGACGATGGTTCTCGCCGTCAGCGCGGCGCACAAAGACGACGATCGTAAAACGAACTTGTGGCTGACCGTCACCGCGCTCTTGGGCGCGACGTTCGTGGGTGGCCAGGTCTACGAATTCACCGCCTTCTACAAAGAAGGTTTGGGTTTCTCGACCAGCCTCTTTGGCTCGAGCTTCTACACCTTGACCGGTTTCCACGGTGTGCACGTGACGGTGGGCATCATCATGCTGATGTCATTGGTCGGCATTCTCAAGCGAAGTTCGGTGCCCGGCAAAAAAGCCGAGGTCGTCGAGATGGTCGGTCTTTACTGGCACTTCGTCGACATCGTGTGGATCATCATCTTCACCCTGGTTTATTTGATCCCGGTCTGATCATGTCCACCGAAACAGTCGAGACGACCCACCAAAAAGAGCACGGCATGAGTGACGCCGGCTACATTCGCATCGCGTTGATTTTGGCGGCGATCACCGCGCTCGAGGTGGCGACATATTACGTAGATTTCGGCCCGTTGTTTTTGCCCGCCCTGTTGATCATGATGGCGATCAAATTCGTGATGGTCGTGAGTTATTTCATGCATCTCAAATTCGACAACAAGGTTTTCAGTTTCTTGTTCTATGCGGGCTTGGTCTTGGCCGTTGGCGTCTATGCCGCGTTTTTGGCGACCTTTCACTTTTTCATCAGATAGTTCGCGCAGGTTCGTGACGTGATCGCGCAATCTGCCGACCTCGTCAACCCATGGCGGTTTCAGGCGCACCCCGAGGTTTGGTTGCTGGTGGCTTTCGTGGTCGGCGCCTATATTTACGCCGTTCGTGTGATCGGCCCCGTGGTCGTCGAGAACCGACCAGTTTTGTCGATCAGGCAACGCAACGCCTTCGTGGCCGCGGTGTTGTTTCTTTGGCTTGGGTCAGACTGGCCGGTGCACGACCTGGCCGAAGAATATTTGTATTCGGTGCACATGTTTCAACACATGGCGCTTTCATATTTCATGCCCCCTTTGGTGTTGCTCGCAACCCCGAAATGGATGTACGACGCGGTTTTCGGATCTGGCAAGGCGCGCACGGTCGTCAATTGGCTGGCCAAGCCCGTGGTCGCCGGCGTCGCATTCAATGTCGTGGTGATGATCACGCACATTCCCGCGCTGGTGAACCAGAGCGTCTCGAATGCGCCGTTGCATTATTCGTTGCACATCCTGCTCGTTACCACCGCGCTTTTGGTCTGGCTGCCGATTTGCGGACCCGATCTGCAGCGACAACTCAAGCCGGGCGGCAAGATGATCTACCTCTTTTTGATGTCGGTCGTGCCGACCGTGCCTGCAGCATGGCTTACCTTCGCCGAGGGTGCCGTCTACAAGCAATATGACATCGCCGTGCGGGTGTGGGGGCTATCTGTCACCACCGACCAACAGATCGCCGGGGCGATCATGAAGACGGGTGGCGCGATCTTCTTGTGGTCGATCGTCGTGTTCTTGTTCTTCAAGCGTTTCATCGCCGGGTTCTCCGCCGACCAGTCGTATCGCAGGTCGGCACGAGCTGCCGACGATTCGGTCTTGACCTTCAAAGATGTCACCGATGCTTTTGGTCGCGTGCCACCGGCCGAAGAGCCAAGAACGAAAATTTAGTCAGACCACCTGAAACTGAGTGCGGCGATGCCGCAAGTCGCGACTGCCCAAACTGCCAATATGACGAGGCTGTTCGTTGCGGTGTCGCCCGAGAACGAGTCGCGAAGCGAATCGCCGAGCGATTTGCTGGGCAACAACGCGGCGAAGCCTTGCAGTTCGTTCGGCAATTCTTCGTTGGGCAGCAAGATGCCGCCCAACAGCAGCAGCAAGAGATACAGGCCGTTTTGTGCCGCGAGGTTCACCTCGGCGCGCAGTCGTCCCGCCAAAGTCAAACCGATGCCGGCGAACGCGGCGCTGCCGATCACCAGACTCGCCATGATTGTCGGCAGGCTCGTCGCCGTCGGTCGCCAGTCGAGCCACAGCCCGACCCCAATCAAGATCGCGAATTGCACGAGTTCGATCACCAATACGGCGGAGACTTTCGCCGCCACGAGTCGACCAGTGCCCAACGGTGTGGTGCCGAGTCGCCGCAGCACCCCGTAACTGCGCTCGAAACCCGTGGCGATGCCGAGGCTGACCATCGCCGTCGACATGATCGCCAACGCCAAGACTCCGGACATCAAAAAGTCGACTTTGCTTTGTTCGTCTATCGGCAGAAAATCTGTTCGCGAAAAAAATACGAGAACCAACACGGGAATAAACACCAACAACAACAGTTGCTCGCCGTTGCGGGCCATCACCGTGAGTTCTTGGCGAAGTTGGGAAATGTAAAGTCTCATCTTCGCGTTTCTTTCGCCGAGGTTTCGATCGCCGCTCGAAAGATTTCCTCGAGGTTCTGGTCGCCACCAGATCGCGCGCGCAGTTCGCTCAGTGGCGCATCGGCGATCAGCGAGCCGCGATTGAACATCAGCACATGATCGGCGACTCTTTGGGCTTCGTCGAGTTCGTGGGTGGCGAGAATCACCGCGCAACCCTCGGTGGCGAGTCGTCGCACCAGGGCGCGAATCAAGTCGCGGCCGAAAATGTCGACGCCCGAGGTCGGTTCATCCAAAAAGGCGACGTTGGGCTTGGCCGCCAAGGCGAGGGCCAGCGACAGACGCTGTTTCTCACCGCCCGAGAGCCTGCGCCACGAAGATTTTTGTTTCGCCATCAGATCCACCGAGGTCAACAACTCCGCGGCGTCGGTTTTGTTGCCGTACAAATTGCAATAGTGCCGCGTCACCTCCATCACTTTCGCGCCCGGATACACGCCCCCGTCTTGCAGCATCACCGACATCTGGGTGTTGAGTCGTCGACGGTCAAATTGCGGGTCGAGACCCAGCACACGCACGGTGCCGCTTGTTGCGCGGCGCACGCCGGCGCAGACCTCGATCGCGCTCGTCTTGCCCGCGCCGTTCGGGCCGATAACCACCGTGACCTGGCCCGCCCTGGCCTCGAACGAGATGTTGTCGACGGCGCGAAGTTTTCCGTAGTCGACCACCAGACCACTCACGCTCACGGCGACATCGCGCGACGAGATCGACGGGTCGTTTGAATTCATCATCATTACAGTACGCAATTCAAGGCGTTCACGATTCACCTAACGGCTAATCTGACTGTGTGATTGATGTCAGATTGTTGCGCACCGAGCCAGATTCTGTGCGCGCGGCGATGTCGCGTCGGGGCAAACCGGCGATCCTCGCCGAAATCGACGACGCCCAGCGTCTCGACGCCAGGTTGCGCGAGATCACGAAATTGCGCGACACGAATCGGGCCCAGATCAACTCGATCTCCAAAGACGTGGCGGCGATGCGCCGAGCCAAAGACGACGCAGGTGCCGAAAAATTGATGGCCCAGAGCCGTGAATTGGGTGAAACCGAGAAGAAACTGGCCGTCGAGTTCGACGAAGTTGGCGGCTCGTTGCACCAGGTGTTGTTGAGCGTGCCGAACATTCCGCACGCCGAAGTCGTGAACGGCAACAGCGACAAAGACAACCGCGTGGTCAAAGGCCCGCTGCAAATGCCCTCGGGCTTCGCCGATCATCAGCGCGTGCCCCACTGGGAGATCGGCGCGCAGTTGAAGATTCTCGACAACGAACGCGCGGTAAAAATCAGCGGCGCGATGTTCACGATGCAACGCGGTCTCGGGGCGACGATGGCCCGTGCGCTGTGTCAATTGGCCCTCGACCGAAATGCCGACGCCTACGAAGAGATTCGTCCGCCAAGTTTGGTGTTGACGAGCACGCTCACCGCGACGGGTCAATTACCGAAGTTCGCCGACGACGCGTTTTCTATTCAGCGCGACGATCTTTGGTGCATCCCGACCGCAGAGGTGCCGTTGACCAGCCTGCACGCCGGCGAAACGCTGAAAGTCGAAGACCTGCCGCTTCGTTATATGGCCCATACTTCTTGTTTCAGGCGCGAGGCCGGCGCGGCGGGTCGCGACACGCGGGGCATGTTGCGCACGCACGAGTTCGACAAGGTCGAGATTTTGGCGGTGACCACGCCCGAGCAGGCCCCGTCGATGCTCGACGAACTGACGCACCGCGTCGAATCGACGATCGCGGTTCTGGGTCTGCCGTATCGGGTTATCGAGATCTGCACGGGCGATCTCGGTCAGTCGCACCATCGAAGTTTCGACGTCGAGGTCTATGCGCCGGGTTGCGACCAGTGGCTCGAGGTCAGTTCGGTGAGTTGGTTCAGCGACTATCAGGCCCGACGAGCAGACATTCGCTTCAAACAGGCCGGCACCAAGGGTTCTGAAATCGCCCACACGCTGAACGCCTCGGCGTTGGCCGTACCGCGAGTTTGGGCGGCGATTCTCGAAAACTTCAGGCAACCCGACGGTTCGGTGGCGATACCCGAAGCGCTGCAACCATACATGCGAGGCGCGAAAAAAATCTCCGCACAGCCATGAGCGTGCGCGACCGCCGGGTGCAATACGAAACCGCGGGGCTCGAGCGTTCAGATCTGAACGACGACCCGATCGCCCAATGGCATGTCTGGTATGAACAGGCGGCTAGCGCGGGTGTGGCCGAGCCGAACGCGATGACAGTTTCGACAATCGACCAAGACGGCGCGCCCGATTCGCGCGTGGTTTTGGCTCGCGCCGTCGACGCCCGCGGTTTCGTTTTTTACACGAATTACGACTCGGCGAAGAGTCGTCAGTTGTTGCTCGCGCCGATCGCCAGCGCGGTTTTTGCCTGGCTCGATCTGCACAGACAGGTTCGTGTGCGGGGCACGGTGCAGCGCTGCGCCGACAAAGAGAGCGACGATTATTTCGCCTCACGGCCGCGCGAGTCGCAAATCGGCGCCTGGGCCTCGCCGCAGTCGCAACCGATCGCCGATCGCGCGTTCATCGAGGCGCGCACAGCCGAGTTTCGTGCGAAATTCGAAAATCGCGAGGTGCCTCGTCCGCCGAATTGGGGCGGGTGGTGCCTCTCGCCGCACACGATCGAGTTCTGGCAGGGTCGACCGAGTCGTCTGCACGATCGTTTCGTCTATTCGTTGCCGGCGCCGGCAGAAAAATCGGCGACTTGGCAGATTCAGCGCCTCGCACCCTGAGTTTTATTTGGCGATCGGCCAACTTTTCGCCGTCGTGACCAACGCGTCGATCAACGATTCGGTGTGCGGCGTCAGGCCGTCACCTTGCCAGTCTTTCCAGAATCGACCGACGCCGCGCACGCGGGGCGGCAACTCGATCTGCACCCCGCCGAGGCGCGGAAGGTTCACGGGGTTCTCGTCGTGCAAACCGCGCAAGTCGGTGGGAATCGATTCGAGGTCGTCGCAAATCTCATAGTCGGGCAACGCCTGCTTGAGGTGGGTCGAGAGATGCGACGCCAGATTGCGGTTGCGCCCACCGAGCAACAACGAGGTGAAATATCCGTCTCGACCGAAGCCGTGCACGGTGATCACGACGTCGACATGTTTGATGAAACTCGACAACGAGTTCGAGAACTTGGGTGAAACCTCGTGCGAAGGAACGTGCCATTTCAAACCTCGGGGTTGATGCACCCCGTAATACGAGGCGCCCGACAATTGCGCCGCCTTCTGGGCGATCACGTCGGTGAGGTGCTCGAGACCCCCGCCGTGATACGCCATGAACCCGAAATTGTTGCGCAGTTCGACGACCTCCTGCACTTCTGGATGGGCGAGCAATTTGGCGAATTTCATCGCGTCAAGAGCCAACTTTTTCGCGCTTGCCGGCGCGACTTACCAAGACGGCCAGGGCGACGATCGCAGTCATCACGAGCACCAGGCGAGGCGCGCCTTGTTCTTGCAGAAACGACGCCACCTTGGTCTGCCAGCGTTCGATGCGCGAAACGATCGCGGTCGATCTGGTTTCGCTGATCGCCGCATACCAATAGAGCACGAGATACAAACCCGTGAGCGTCACGAGCAGCGCGGCGAGGCGCTGAATCACGCCGAGGCGATTCTTGATCACGGTGACGATGCCCGTTTTGGCGAACGCCAGACTCACGGTGAGTGCCGCGACCAACATCGCCATGCCGATGCCGTAAAGCAGAATGCTGATCACCCCCGAGACGAAACCATTTATCGCGATCGAGCCAAAAATCGCCGTGGTCAAAAAGCCGATCGTGCAGCCGATCGACGCGACCGCGTATGCCACGCCGTAGACGACCGTGGCTCGAAAAGTTTTTTCGCTCGTGCCGCCGATTTCTGGCGTGGCGAATTTCGGTGTCCACCCCGTGAGCATTCGAACCCCGCCGACGACCAGCACGACGCCGATAGCGAGGGCCGCATATTTGGCGTTCAGTTCAATCCACTGGGTGAACAGTCGCGAGATCACCCCGATCACGAAAAACACGCCGAGAAAACCGATCGAGACGCCCGCGCTGACTTTCAGCGCTCGCCCCAGGCGCTCGCTCGTGCCGAGGTTCGGCTCTTCGCGCGTGCCCAAAAAAAACAACAAATACGTCGGCAACAAGACGAAACCGCACGGGTTGACGGCCGCCAACACGCCGAGCACGAACGAGTAGGCGAAGTTGCCCTCGATCGCGATCATTTCACCAACTCGGCGATCAGTTTGCCAAGTTTCTCGGCGCTGATCTCGCCCGCAACCTGGTCGACGACGATGCCGTCGGCGTTCACGGCCAGGGTCATCGGCACGGTGCTGATGCGCGACGACGAAATGAATTCGCCCAGCGGGTCGAGCAAGAGTTCGTATTGCACGCCGTAGTTTGCGGCAAAATCGGTGGCGACCTCGGCAGAGTCTTTGATGTTCACGCCGATGAATCTCACGAGTTCGGCGTTCGATTTCGCCGCCGCGGCGAGCACGGGCAATTCTCGGCGGCACGGTTCGCAAGTCGAGTACCAAACATTCAGAATCAGGGGTTTGCCACGAAGTGATTCGGTCGAGACTTTCTCACCGTTTGTGGCGATCAGGTCGGCTCGCGCGAGTTCTCGACCGATCAGGTTGCCGTTGGTGGCGATTTCGCCGGGCGAGTTCGACAGCTCGTACTTTGGCGAATCGTCAGACGGGGCGATCACGCGGGCGATCAGGATGCCGGCGAAGATGATCGCAAAACTGATCGCGATCTGTCGCGCAAGGCGTGTTCCGGCGGGCACGAAAGCAGGCTATCTACTGCCTTCGCACCCACCAGAACACGCGATGTTTGCGCAGTTAAGCCACCCAGTGCCCGGGGAGAGGCACCTCGGTGATCGTCAACACCGCCTGCGATTTTGTGACTGGTCGACCGCGCGGTCGCTTCGTGGTGCGAATGCGACCCTCCTCGATCAATTCGCCTCCCCAAACGCCCCACGGTTCGCTGCGTTCGAGCGCCCCGGCCAGGCACTCCGCCTTGCTCGAGCAACGGGCGCAGATCGCCTTGGCCCGGGCCATGTCGACGAATTCTTCGGAGAAGAAGAGATACGACAGGGTGCCGTTGCCGTCGTTGCATCGCATCGGCGACAGAATGAATTCGGGGTTGTCGTCGATCGCGAGTTTGAAGTTTTCGCTCGCCGTACCGTCGATGAGTTGTGTGTCCAATAATGTCATTTCTCTTCCTTTCTTTTGTTCGATCGTCTGTTGCTTGCTTTTTTGAGCCAGATTGGCTTCACGCCGGAAAAACAAAAAGACCGCCGGGTTTTCACCCGACGGTCTCGTGGATCTCTCCGACGTGAAATCTTTTTACGTCAGAAGCCCCTCGAGCTGTCGGGCCTTTCGTTTGGTCGAATAATCAACGAAACTTTTCGTCGCCCAAAACGATTTGAACGCGCGCATATTGAGCATGCGCACGCCGGCAATCGTGATCGGGGTGAAGTTTGTCGAGAACATGAGACCTCAATGCAACCATGTCGCCATCCGATTTCCAAGCGATTTAATTTCGCCAATCGGCAAAACCCGTCTGGCCCAATACTGGCTAGGGTTTGAGCATGTTCACGGGGAGTTCGAATCATGTCCCGCCGAGCCCGATTCCCGACGGCGGTCGGCGCTTTTCGACCTCGAGAAAAGTGCGCCTCGGTGACGTCACGCCCAAGGGTCGTTTGCGCCTCGACGCCACCGCCAGGTATCTGCAAGACATCGCCACCGACGATTCGCTCGACGGCAACTACAGCGAACCCCACTCGTGGGTGGTGCGACGAACCCAGATGTGGGTCGCGAGTTTTCCGAAATATCTCGACCAACTCGATCTGACGACATGGTGCGGCGCGCTCGGTTCGCATTGGGCCGAGCGTCGCACCCAGATCAAGTCGCAGGGCACGGTGGTGATCGACTGTGCGGCGCTGTGGGTGCGCGTCGATTTCAAGACGATGAAGCCGGTGGCTCTTTCACCCGAACTCACGGCGATGCTCTTGCCCGCCACCAACGGCCGCAAGATCTCGTCGCGTCTCGAGATCGGCAGGGGTCTGCCCGATTTGGTCGGCAACCAGGCCGAGTCGCGCGAGTGGCCGCTTCGCTTCAGCGACATGGACGCCGTCGGGCACCTCAACAACGCCGCCTACTGGGAGGTGCTCGAAGAGTTTCTCGGCGCCAATTCGGGTCGTCGTGCGCCGCTCGTGGCCACCGTCGAACATCACGGATCGATCGACCCGGGTGACAAGGTTCGCATCGTCACCCAACATCTCGATGGCCGGGTCGTGTTGCGCCACGTTCTCGACGGCGATGTGGTCGCCGCCGTGACCGAAATTATTTTTGCGTAGGTTCGTTCACTTTGAAGACGTTCTCGCGATAAAACTTCAGTTCACGAATGCTCTCGCGCACGTCGTCGAGCGCGCGATGGGCGCCGCTCTTGGTCGGACGGGTTATCTCGACACCCGGGTACCACCGTTTGACTAGTTCTTTGATCGTCGACACGTCGACGCTGCGATAGTGCAGATAGTTCTCGATTTCGGGCAGGTATTTCGCCAAGAATCTGCGGTCGGTGCCGATTGAGTTTCCGCACAGCGGGATCGTTCGCGCCTCGGTGACGTGTTGTTTGATGAAATCGAACGTCTCTTTGCCCGCCTGTTCGAGCGTCACCTGCGATGCGCGAATCGCGGCCAACAAACCCGAGGTCGTGTGCATCTCGACGACGACCGGTTGCATCGCCGTCAAAACCGATTCTGGCTGGTTGATCACCAGGTCGGGGCCCTCGGCGACCACGTTCAGATCGTCGTCGGTGATCAACGTGGCGATCTCGACGATGACCTCGGTCGCTGGGTCGAGACCGGTCATCTCCAGATCCATCCACACAAGCACGCCAAGCAATCTATTGGCTTTCCGAGTTCACGGCATTTTTGTCGCACGCGTGCGGGCTCTATCGTCGTAGGCGTGCAAAATTCTTCGTCCGCGGGTTCGCAATTCGAGCCGACTTTGGTGCCGGTTAAGCGCCTCGACAAAGATCTGCCGTTGCCCGCGCCCGCCCATGCTGGTGACGCGGGCATCGACCTGCACGCGCGCGTCGACGCGTTGTTGTCGGCGCGTGGCGGGCGGGTGCTCGTGCCGACGGGCGTCGCGGTGGCGATTCCCGTGGGCTTTTTCGGACAAGTCGTGCCCCGCAGCGGTCTCGCGCTGAAGCACGGCATCTCGCTCGTCAACACACCGGGCATCATCGACAGCGGTTATCGCGGCGAACTGCAGGTGATCATGATCAACACGGATCCGAACGCCGATTACCAGGTCAAGCGCGGCGACCGCATCGCGCAGTTGATCATTCAGCGCGTCGTGGCCACCTCGTGGCAGGTGGTCGAAGAACTCGACGGCTTCGACCGCGGTGGCGGGTTCGGCCACTCGGGTCGCTGAAATCTATTTCTTGCCGAGGCGCTGCAGAAGAATTTTTCGCCGCTGCAAATCGGCGATTTGCTCGGCGGTCAAACCGAGCAATTCGCCGAACACCTCGGCGTTGTCTTCGCCCCGATATTTCACGACTCCGCGGGTCGACGTGTCGCTGTTGGCGAAAATCCACGGGGCGTTGGGCAGTTTGACCCGGCCTTCGCCACGGTCGTCGACCTCGACGAAGGCGTTTCGCTGTTCGGCCCACTTCGTCTGGGCCACCTCGGCGACCGAGCGAAGTTTGCCCGTCGCGAGTTTGTTCTCGGCGAGCCGACGCTCGAGTTCGTCGGCGGTGTCGATCGTCGCTGCCCACTCTTTTATCGCCCGCATCAACTCGTCGAAGTTTTTCACGCGTGACGCCACGTCCGCGAACCGCGGATCTTTCATCATCTCGGGTTTTTGCATCGCCGCGACGAAATAGTCAAAGGTGCCCCGCTCGGCGGGGTGACCGCTGACGATCGAGGTGACGCCGTCGCGCGTGGTCAACACCGCGTAGTCCTCGGGGCGAAACGACCGAATCGCGTCTGGTGAGACGGGCTGGTCCCATAGTTCGTCGTGGGCGTGCTCGTTGACATAGAGCATCGTCTGGGCCATCGACAAATCGATGTAGTCGCCGACACCCGTGCGCTCGCGTTGATAGAGCGCCGCCAAGATCGCGCTCGCGCACTCGATCGCCGTGTAGACATCGGCATGGCTGAACGGGTCGTTGGCATATTGCCCGCCGCGGGCGTCGCCTTGTCGTTTGGTCAAACCCATTTCGGCGTTCACGACGGGCGCATAGGCGCGACGCCCGACCCACGGCCCCGTGTTGCCATAGCCCGTGATCGAGGCGAAGATCAACCGCTGATTCTGCGCACGCAGGATTTTTTCGTCCAGGCCGAGACGGCCCATCACGCCGGGTCGAAAGTTTTCGATCAACACGTCGCACTTCGCCGCGAGCCTGCGAATCAAATCGACGCCCTCGGGTGTCTCGAGATCGATCGAAATGTTGCGCTTGCCCACATTTTGTTGGATGAAATACGTCGAGTTCGAATTGACCCGTGGGCTCGAGAACCTCGTCAGGTCGCCACCTGGTTGCTCGACTTTGATCACATCTGCACCGAGGTCGCACAGCATTCGTGTCGCATGCGGGCCAGAGAGCACCCGCGTGAAGTCGAGAACGCGAACCCCTGCGAGCGGGCGCATCGGGCTAGTTGAGCGTCACGCCGAGCGTGCGCAAGGCGAGCGCGGCGTAAAGCGCCACACCGTGGGCCATCGCCGATTCTTCGAACATCACGCGGTTCGAATGGTTCGGTGCCGCGGTGGCAGGGTTGACGCCGTTGGGTGTGCCGCCCAAAAACACCATCGCCCCAGGGATTTTGTTCAGCACATAACTGAAATCTTCGGCGCCCATCACGGGTGACGGCATTTGAATCGCTCTTCCTTCGCCCAGAATCGATTCGGCCACGCCGAGGGCGAACTCGGCGCTGGGTGCGTCGTTGACCGTCACCGGGTAACCGATTTTGATTTCGACTATCGCCTGCATCTCATACGCCTCGGCGATTCGTTCGGCCACGCGGCGAATCGAATCGTGAACCTTGTTGCGGGTCTTTTCGCTCACCGCGCGAATCGTCCCTTCGATCAGCGCCGACTCGGGTATCACGTTGCTCGTCGTGCCGGCCACGAGTTTGGTGATCGTGACGACGGCAGGGTCGAATGTTTCGATGCGACGGGTGATCATCATCTGCAACGCCTGAACAATCTCGCACGCCACGGGTATCGGGTCGAGCGTGCGAAACGGCTCCGAGGCGTGACCGCCCCTGCCGATGATCTTGATCGACACGACATCGCTCGATGCCATTATCGGCCCACCGCGCGTGCCGACGACACCGTTGGGCAACGAAGATGTGATGTGCAACGCATAGGCCGCCGCGACGGGCGAGTCAGACCCGTTCTTGTCTTTGGCCACGTCGAGCAGGCCCTCTTCGAGCATGAACTTCGCGCCGTGATGACCCTCTTCGCCGGGCTGAAACATGAACAGCACTCGACCCGGCAGTTCGCCGCGTCGCTCGCTGAGAAGTTTGGCCGCGCTCACGAGCATCGAAGTGTGCGTGTCGTGCCCGCAGGCGTGCATGCAACCGTCGGTCTTCGACGCGAAATCCAAGCCAGTGTCTTCGGGCATCGGCAGGGCGTCCATGTCGCCGCGCAACATCACCGTCGGCCCCGGCTTGTCGCCCGTCAGCATCGCCGCGATGCCGCTCGTGGTTTGGTGCAGGGTCAAGTCGAGCGGCAAGCCCTCGAGCGCGCCGAGAACTTGCTCGCGCGTTTTCGGCAGCGTGTTGCCGATCTCGGGCCACTTGTGCAGCTCGCGTCGCAGGGCGATTGTCGTGTCCATCAGACCGCCGACTTGTTCTTTGAGCGCGGTAGTCACGCCGTGCTTTTCTTGCGCCGCAGAGACGGGCTTTTTCGATTCGGTTTTCGCCATTTCCCAAGCGTACGCTCCGCGCCGACTGCGCAAAAGTGGCCTCGGTGCGGCTGACTAGATTTGTCGTGTGCTGACTGTCGAGTTCACGATCGAGCCGTTCGTCGAGGGTGATCCGGGCGAACATGTCACCGCCGCCGTCGCCGCGGTCGAGGCGCACGGCATCGCCGTCGATTTTGGTCCGTTCGGCTCGCTGTTCAGCGTCGATGCCGAGACTTTGCCCGCCGTCGTGGCCGACCTGTTGCGTGTCGCCTACGGCAAAGGCGCGACTTATGTGAACATTTCGGTTTCGCGTTTCGAATCATGAAATCCGCGCGCTCGGCGCCGATCTTCAAGACGCTCGAGCCGTTGCTCAAGGCGATCGGCGCCAGTTTCGTCGAGCCGCACGAGATGACCGGCGCCGATGTGCCGCTCGAAGTCGACGGTCAGGTCGTCGGCGCGGTGCGACTGCCCGCCCTGCACGGGGCTTTAGATCGCATGATCGAGTCGGTCGAGCGCGAACTCGGCGCGAAACTTCCAGATTTGTCTCGCACCGAAAAACAGCGGGCGATTCGTTTGCTCGACGAGCGCGGCGCGTTCACATTGCGTCGCGCCGTCGAAGATGTCGCCGATTCGATGGGCGTCTCGCGCATCACCGTCTACAACTATCTCAACTCACTCCACCGCTGACCGTAATTCACGCCAGAGCCGGCTGTTCAGAGCTTGCGCAAATGCACCGCGTTCACGCGGTGGTCGGCGCCCTTGTGCAAAACAAGTGAAGCCCGCGCCCGCGTCGGTTCGATATTTTCTTTCAGGTTCTTGCCGTTGATCCCCACCCAAATTTCGTGGGCCAGCGCGGCCGCCTGCGTTTCGGTGAGGTCGGCGAAGTGCTTGAAAAAACTGTCAGGGTCTTGAAACACCGTTTTGCGCAGGGTCTGAAATCGTTCGACGAACCAACTTTCGATGTCGGTTTCAAGGGCGTCGATATAGATCGAAAAATCGAAATAGTCAGACACGAACTCGCTCGTCGCACTGCCGACCTGCAACACGTTCAGTCCCTCGATTATCAAGATGTCTGGTTGGCGCACGATCTCTTCGCGATCGGGCAAGACGTCGTAGATCACGTGGCTGTACACGGGCGACGCCACCTCGGGCGTGCCGGCCTTGACATCGCGCACGAACTGCAAAAGTTTTTTCGTGTCGTAACTCTCGGGAAACCCCTTGCGGTTCCCCAGACCCCGTTTCTCGAGTTCGGCATTCGAGAACAAAAATCCGTCGGTCGTCACCAACTCGACGTGCGGATGCTCGGGCCAGCGCATCAACAGCGACTGCAGAATTCTCGCCGAAGTGCTCTTGCCGACCGCCACGCTTCCGGCGATGCCGATCACATACGGCATCTTCGGCGCCATCGTGCCGAGAAACGTCGCCGCGACGCGGTGCAGGTTTTGCGTCGCCGCCACATACAGGTTCAGCAATCGGGTCAGCGGCAGGTACACCGTCGCCACCTCGTCCAGATCGATGCGATCGTTGATGCCGCGCAACGCCTCGAGTTCCTTTTCGTTCAGTGTCAGCGGCGTCTGCGCGCGCAGCACCGACCACTGCTCGCGATCGAACTTCAGGTAGCGCTCCTGATCGGCGGGCGAAATCATCTTCTTGAATTTTATTTGCTAGGCGGCGGTCACTCGTCGTAAAAACTCGACCAATGGCGGATTCACCAACTGCGGGTGCGTCAGGTTCGCGGCATGCGCGGCGCCGTCGATTTTCACGATCGGGCCCGCGCCAACCAGACCCGCGCGCATTTTCTCGGCTCGCTCCATCGAAATCGCCGTGTCGGCGGTGCCGTGAATGATCAGCGCCGGGCACTTGATCTCGCCGACCCGACTTGTGATGTCGTCGCGATCAAGCAGGCACTTCGAAGTCGCCTTCACCGCCTCGAGCGGGTGATTCTGCCACTTGGCGATCCACTTCGCGTTCTCTTTCGGCTCGGCGATGATGATGTTGGCGATCGCACCCGTCAGGTCTGGCACGGGGCCGTGTTGCACCCATGTGTCGACCATCATCCGATATCCGGCCAGCACCTCGGGCCCGTCATTGTCGAGCGCCGTGTCGATCAGCACGAGCGCCGTCACCCGCTCGGGCGCCGTCAGCGCGGCGCGCATCGTCAAAAAGCCGCCCTGCGACATTCCGCCGATCACGCACTTTTTGATCTTGAAATGGTCCATCAACCCGAGGCAGTCGCGCGCCGAATCCCAATACGTGAAATCTTTTCCATCCCACTTCGTCTGGCCGAAACCGCGCTCATCCCAGGTGATCACCCGAAACTCGGGCGAGAGCGCGGCGACCTGCGCGTCGAACATCGAGTGGTCCATCAAGAACCCGTGCGCCAAAATCACCGCGGGGCCGTTGCCGCCCGAATCCTTGAAAAATATCTCCTGACCGTTGACCTTCGCAAAACCCGTCGTCATGTCCGCCCCCGAATTCGCCGATTGTTGGTTCGACCAAACGCTACATCTCTGGTCGGCTCGACCAGAATTCGCCCTCGCTACTTGGCCAAAGGCGAGAAACCCGAGACGGCGCCCGCGCCGCCCGTCAAAACTTCGGCACCCGTCTCGGTCACCAGCACCGTGTGTTCGAACTGCGCGGTTCGCTTTCCGTCGGCGGTCACCGCCGTCCAGTCGTCGTCCCACATTTTGTGCTGCCATGTGCCGAGGGTGATCATCGGTTCGATCGTGAAAGTCATGCCAGGTCGCATCACCACCGAGTTGCGCGAATCAAAATAGTGCAGCACCTGAATGTCGGTGTGAAACTGCTCGCCGATGCCGTGACCCACGAACGCGCGCACCACGCCGAGTTTGTGCAACTTGGCATGGTCTTCGATCGCCCGGCCGATGTCGCTCAGCGGTCGCCCCGGTTGCACCGCCTCGATGCCGCGCCAGGTGCATTCTTCGGTCACGCGAATCAGTTCGCGACTCTCGGTGTCGATCTGTCCCACGCCGAATGTCGCGTTCGTGTCGCCGTGCACCCCGCCGACGAAGCACGTCACGTCGATGTTCACGATGTCGCCCTCTGCGAGTTTGCGCGAGTCGGGTATGCCGTGGCAGATCACCTCGTTCACCGACGTGCAGACGCTTTTCGGGTAGCCCATATAGTTCAACGGGCTGGGATACGCGTCGCGCTCGATGCACAACTCGTGCACGAGCTTGTCGATTTCATCGGTCGTCACGCCGGGCTTCACCGCTTGTCCGGCCAGGCGCAAAACTTCGCGCGCCATCGCGCCCGCGTGTCGCATGCGGTCGATTATCTCGGGCGATTTGATCGCCGACTCGTTCCATCTCACCACTTCGCCCGAGTCGGCATACGGCGGGCGGGCGATCGTGCTCGGCACCTCGCGGCGCGGGCTCACGATGCCGGCCTGCACGCGCCCTTCAGACGACTTGTGGCAGCGCTTGTATTTGCGGCCGCTGCCGCACCAGCAGGCGTCGTTGGCGGCGGGCAAAACACTGGGTTGGGTGAGGGTTGTCATCGACTGTTTGTCCTGCGCAAATTTTACTTCTAGTTTCCCGCAAAGACACGGCGCAAAAACTTCAGATCGCCCGCCAGCGCCTCGCGATACGGTTCGCGGTCGTTGTCGGCCAGATCAAAATGACCCTCTTCGACCACGACCATTTCTTTCGGGGCGTCGATCAGGTCGAAACATCGCCTGTTCGTCGCCATCTCGCACATCGGCACCTCGTCGTCTTTGGCGATCACGAACAGCGTCGGCACTTTCAAGTGTTTCGCCGGCAGCCGCTGCTCGTTCACTTGAGCCGGCAGTTTGCGTTGCAAGATGAACACCTGGTTCGACCAGTCGCTCGAATATTTTCGTTTCATGTTCGTCGCGTAGCCCACCGCTTTTCCGCCTTCGACCACCACCTGCCCCTCGCCCTCGTGCAGTCGGCAAAATCGCACGGGCAATTTTCTCGGTTCATATTCGGCAAGGTTCAGCGACGACCAGTTCTCGCGCAACCATTCGAACTTTTCGTCGTTCTCGTCGAACTTCGTGGCGCGGTTGCCGCAAACGGGCGTGTGGCAGATCACCGCGCTCACCCGCGCGTCGAGCGCGCCGATGAACTGGGCGGTCAACGACGACGCGCTCTGGCCGAACACGCAGATCTTTTTCTCGTCGATGCCCGGCTGTTCGCCGACGAAACTGATTGCATCGCGATAGCCACGCAGTTGCAACAGATTGTCGAAGCCGAAGCGGGGTTCGCCGTCGCTTCGGCCAAAGTTGCGGTGGTCAAAGACCAGCACGGCAAAACCCGCCTCGGCATAGTCTCTGGCCAAATCGGTCAGCCAATCGGCCAACACCGAAAACCCGTGCGCCATCACCACCACGGGCGCCGTGCCGCTCGGGTCGCTCGGGCGATACAGCCGACCGCGCAAGGTCGCACCCTCTGAAGCGAACTCGACCCGTTCGCTGGTTATGCCCGCCACTCGTATATCTCTACCAAGATTTTTCCGCAAAGTTTGGCATCCCCGCCAAAACTCCGTTCAACTGTTCGCAACCACACATCCTCGCCAACCAGAACACAGAAGGGTCGCACCGTGGCGGACCGCGCCGTTGTAGAAAACCTCACCCGCACTCGGGCCCGCGCAATGCAAGATCGAGTCGAGGCGAGTCAAAACAGCAAAACTACAAAGCGCCACTGGCGAGTTCCCGAATTGGTCTTGGGTCTCGTGCTGATGGTGGGTGGCGCACTCGGCGCTTTGCTTCTCGCCCGCTCGGGCGATTCAGCCGTTGTCGTGGTCGGCGCCGCCCGCGATCTGCAACGCGGCTCGATAGTCACCTCCGACGACTTGGTGGCAATTGAAATACCTTCCGAACTCGCCGAACCGTTCATCGCAGGCGATAGTGCGGTGACTCTGCTCGGCCAGACGACCCTGGTCGACTTGCAGGCATCGACACCTCTCACCTCGGCGATGCTCACAAGCATCGAACCGCTGCAAATAGGCGAAGCGCTAACGAGTGCGGCGGTGAAGGTCGGCAACTATCCACAAGATCTGAGCGTCGGCGATTTGGTGCGGGTTATCACCGTGCCCGATATTGCACTTAGCCAGGTCGCTCAACCTGCTCTCTTCGACAGGCCGATAACTATTTGGTCGATCAAAGCAAACCCCGATAAAGACTTTGCACTTGTCACTTTTCGCAGCACCTTAGATCTGTCGATGGCAATCGCCAATTCTGGCGAGGTTCATATCTCGCGCATTGTCGATGCCGCACCCCAGGTAATCGGTTCCGAATCATGACGACCGTCGTCGAATCGTTTCACTCGGGCGCGGT
>Ga0194124_10000783_pt1 | contig 45133 bp, 36 predicted proteins | sample TA2KigCas0mmetaG_FD_148605 | JGI IMG/M metagenome (GOLD analysis project Ga0194124, IMG submission 148605) | Freshwater microbial communities from Lake Tanganyika, Tanzania - TA2015031 Kigoma Deep Cast 0m | ecosystem: Environmental > Aquatic > Freshwater > Lake | place: Tanzania: Lake...
AACGCACCCGCTTCTCCCAATGGTCGTAGGGGTGCATTTCCGTGTGGTCGGTCAAGCCGACGGTGACGTCGTAGACACCCTCGAGCAACGGCAACGAGTCCATGCGCACCGACACCGACGCCGGGCCGTCGAGCATTCCGAGCGAGATCCCGTTGCGACGCGTGGACGATCCCCACACGGGGTGACCAGCCAGCGTGTCGATGCGCAGTGTCACCACCGGATCTTGCAACGGCATGTGTGACGACAGATCGATGTCGATCGAGGCGCCCTCCGAGGTCGTGAGCACGGACGCGGCCTGGCCGTTGGCGTCAGCGATGCGCACGGCGACGATCTGAGCCTCACCGCCTCCCCACCGTTGACCGAGTTCGCCCTCGACGCGTTGTGCCTGGTGACTTTCGCCCTGATACGCCGAGATCACGTCCCCCGACGGACCTACCAACTTCAATTCGCCTTTTTCCAGCCACGCACAGGTCTCGCACAGCTGCCCCACCTGAGCCAATCCGTGGCTGACGAAGACAATCGTGCGTCCCTCACGGCGGAACTGCTCGATGCGTTCGGCGCTCTTTCGTTGGAAACTCTCGTCTCCGACTGAGAGCACCTCGTCGATCAACAGGACCTCGGGCTCGACGTGGGCAGCAACAGCGAAACCCAATCGCACGAACATTCCCGACGAATAGTTCTTCACCGGGGTGTCGATGAAGTTCTCCAGGCCCGCGAAATCCACGATGTCATCGAACTTGGCGGTGATCTCCTTTTTCGACAATCCGAGAATGGCACCGTTCATGAAGACGTTCTCGCGGCCGGACAGTTCGGGATGGAATCCGGCGCCGAGTTCCAGTAAGGCAGAAATTCTCCCTTTCACCGAGACGGAGCCCTTGTCGGGCATGAGGATGCCGGTCAGGCACTTCAACAACGTGCTCTTTCCCGAACCATTGCTTCCGATGACTCCGAAGGTCGTTCCGGTGGGCACCGTGAAGTCGATTCCACGCAGCGCCCAGAATTCTTCGTACCGGGCACGACGACCACGAAGGATTGCGGCCTTCAGGTACTGATTCCTCTCGTGGTAGAGCCGGAAGTTCTTCCACAGACCCGAGACGTTGACGGCTTCCGACGACATAGATGGTCAGTCTTGCCGATTCGCACCTCGGATACGGGCCACCTGATCCCCACGTGACCGAAATTTAGTAGGATTCTGCTTGCCATGTCTCCCGTCTCTAGCGTCCTCGAATCCCGTGAGCTTCTGTGGAATCTCACATTGCGGGAGCTGCGCACCAAATACCGACGATCGTTTCTCGGCTGGACCTGGTCGATGCTCAACCCCTTGGCCACTGTCGCCATTTACTCCTTCGTCTTCAGCGTGTTGTTCAGGGCGTCCGCACCTCCGGGCGATCCCAGCGGACTCACGGGCTTCGCCTACTACCTATTGGCAGCATTGCTGCCGTGGAACTTCTTCGCTCTCGTCACTGGGCTGGGCATGGTAGCTATCGCCAACAACTCCGGACTCGTGCGTCGCGTCGCATTTCCGCGCGAAGTTTTGGTGTTCAGTAACACTCTTCACGCTTGCGTTCAATTCGGAATCGAGATGGGTTTACTGTGCGTGGTTCTTCTCGTTGTCGGGAGTCCAATTCTTCCGTGGATCCCCCTAATGGTCGTCGTGAGCGCCTTGCTGGCGGTCTTCGCCAGCGGGTTCGCTTTAGCCTTGAGCGCTTTGTCCGTCTACTTCCGAGACATGACCTATCTGTGGACAATTTTCACGCAGGTGTGGTTCTTCCTCACTCCCGTCGTCTACGGACCCGATTTGCTTCAAGCACGAGCGCCTGAGTGGGCCAACCAAGTTCTCCGTTTGAACCCCATGCAAGCATTCGTCTCGTCGTATCGCGATCTTCTTTACGATGCGAAATGTCCATCTTTCATGCGACTCTTGATGATGTTTTGCGCCGCTATTCTCAGCCTGTCGATAGGCTGGTTGTTTTTCCACCGCATGGGCAGGCGACTGGCTGAGGAAGTCTGACCTGATGGTCGCGACTACACTCCAGCAGTCGGTCCGGCAAGGGGAGGTTTCGAGAGTATGAGCGACACGGAAGTGCCACGAGACACCGAAAACATCATGTTCTCCGCGATTGCCGAAATGTCAGCCGACGAACTTCGCCACACGATCCTCCGAGTCGTGGACCAACTCCGGCGATTTCAAGCCCAGGTGGTCGAGACTAACGCCCGTTTCGAAGGTGCGCTCGGGTTGGTTGCGACCCTACGGGCCGAGAAAGCCGAGATCGAAGAACAGCTCGCCGAACTCGAAGACCCGAAGGACTAGAGAGCTCTCTTGAGACAACAGGAATCAACCGCCGATAAGCGCTTCGACCGACGCACAATCTTCTCGATTCTCACCCCGGTCTACAACCCACCCCGGAAAGCCTTCGAACGTTGCGTGGACTCGGTCCTCGCGCAGTCGTACCCCCACTGGGAATGGTTGCTGGTCAATGATCTCTCGACGGACAACTGGGTTCGCGCGCGGCTGAATCGACTCGCCCGCAAGGACAAGCGCATTCGGATTCTCCACCGAGACGCGAATGGCGGCATCTCCAGTGCCTCCAACGACGCTCTGGGGTTGGCTCGAGGAGAGTTCGTGGCCCTGCTCGACCACGACGACGAGCTCACTGATGATGCGCTCGCGGTGATGAATCACCATATTTGCCTCGAGCCGGATGTCGACTTTCTGTACTCCGACGAGGACAAGATCGATGAAAACCAAGTCCGCTTCGGACGATTTGACAAGCCTTCCTGGTCTCCCGAGCGCCTTCTCTGTCAGAACTATTGCTGTCACCTATCGGTGATTCGTACCTCGATTGCCCGCGAAGTCGGGGGATTCCGCACAGAATTCGATGGCTCACAAGATCACGACCTCTTGCTTCGAGTCTCCGAGGCGAATCCCCGTGTGGTGCACGTCCCCGAGGTTCTCTACCACTGGAGGGCGATCGGATCATCGACTGCCTTCGATCTGAATGCCAAGCCGTATGCCCTTATAGCCGCCCGACGAGCGATCGCCGAGGCCGTCGAGCGTCGGGGGATCAAGGGAGAAGTGATCTCGACCGCTCACGGATACCACCGTGTCAAGCGGACACCACGCGACTTTCCGACCGTTTCCTTGGTGATTCCCACCAATGGTAAGAGAAGCCTGGTCTGGGGCATCGAGACTTCTCTCGTCGAGCACTTCATTCGAAGCAATGATCGGATTTCGACGTACCCGAACTTGGAGTACGTCGTGGTCGTCGACGGTCAGGTCGACGAGCCGAGGTACTCGTCTCTCCTAAATGTTTCGCCCCGAGTACGGCTGGTTGGCTACCAAAGGAGTTTTAACTTCTCCGAAAAATGCAATCTAGGTGCCGTGCAATCAGTTGGAAGTCGACTCATTTTTGTGAACGATGATATAGAACCGATTTCTCCGGACTGGATCCAGACCCTTATTGCCATTCTCGAGGATCGGTCGGTTGGTGCTGCCGGCCCACTCCTGTTGTTCGACAACGGCTTGGTTCAGTCGGCCGGCCACGTCAACCCCGGTCCCGCAGTTCTGGGACGTGGTTCGACCCCCCTTGCGGGTGTAGCGGGCGGGATGCCTCTCGAGCTGAACCGTGAAGTGTCAGGGCTCACTGGTGCCTGCCTCGCCGTCAGATCCGAGACCTTTTATGAGATCGGCGGATTCACGGAAAGCCTCCCCATCAACTACAACGACGTCGATCTGGGGTTCAAGATCCAGATGCTCGGTTATCGCTTGATCTGGACGCCAGACGCACGCCTCTACCATTTTGAGTCGAAGAGCCGTGAAACCAAGGTTTCCGATGCGGAACACGAGTTTATCGACGCCTTTTGGGGCCGACTCGTCTCAGCGGGCAAGTCCGACCCTTTCGTGCGCTGAATAACTAAACTGATTTAGCCCGTCACAAGGAGTCACAGATGGAAAAGGTTTTGGTTACTGGATCTCAAGGATTCATCGGCGGCTACGTCGTGGAGGAACTACTGTCCCGCGGCTACTCCGTGATCGGCGTGGACAACTACTCAAAATATGGACGAGTCACAAAAAGTTACGACTCGCATCAGAACTACTCGTTGGTTGAAGGTGATTGCAGAGATGAAAGATTCATCTCTTCACTTCTAGCGGATTGCGACCACCTCATTGCAGGAGCAGCACTCATCGGGGGCATCAGTTACTTCCATGCCTATGCCTACGACCTCTTGGCAACCAACGAGCGAATCCTGGCCGCAACCTGCGACGCTGCAATCAAGGCGCACAAAGCTGGGCGTTTGAAGAAAGTCACGTATCTCAGTTCATCAATGGTTTTCGAGAGCACGACACATTGGCCGAGCAAGGAGGGTGACGAGCGCCGCATTCCCCCTCCCCTCTCCTCCTACGGATTTCAGAAATTGGCCGTCGAGTACTTCGCTCGAGCCGCATGGGATCAGTACCAACTGCCGTACACGATTGTGCGACCCTTCAACTGCGTCGGAGTTGGCGAGGGTCGAGCCCTCGGCGAGGTCGAGGTACTTTCTGGGAACGTGAAGTTAGCGATGTCACACGTCGTACCGGACATCGTGCAGAAGGTTCTCAAGGGTCAGGACCCGTTACACCTGCTCGGGGATGGGTCTCAGATTCGGCATTACACGTACGGAGGCGATCTCGCCAAGGGAGTCGTTACTTGTATGGAGCATCCCGCAAGCCTCAACGAGGACTTCAACATCTCCACGGCTCGTTCGACCACAGTTCTCGAACTCGCAGAAATCATTTGGCACAAGATCCATGGACGTGATCGCGAATTCAATTGGGTGGCAGACGAGGCGTACGAGTACGACGTGCAGCGGCGTGTGCCGGACGTCAACAAGGCCCGCGAAGTGCTGGGGTTCGAGTGCACCACTTCGCTCGAAGAGATGCTCGATGAAGTGATCCCTTGGATCCAAATGGCCATAGCGGAGGATCGAATCTGAGAATGCCGGCACGCGAGAATTCGGGGATTTCGGTCCACCAGAAATCCTTCGACCTCCTTCGAATGTCATTATCCGACCCTCGAATTCTGTGGCGTTGGGTTGGAGCAACGATTTTATGCGGCTTCTTGTTCTTGCTCTGGTGTAATCGGCACACCTGGTTTTTCGGTGACGACTTCGCCTTCGTCTTTGACCGTTACCTTGCCGCCAAAGATGGCCGTTGGGTTGACGCACTCCTCCCACCCCACAACGAGCACTGGGTCACCCTTCCGGCATTTCTGCACATTGCCCTTCAAACTTTCTTTGGAATCGATAAGCACCTGATTTTCATCGTCCCAGTTGTTTCCGCGCACTGTCTGGCCGTCTGGGCGGCAAGTCGAGTGGTCTTTCGGGCCACGGCCGACGGAGCAGCCACGCTGGCCACAGCGCTCGCGCTCACTTTCATGGCCGCCGGTAACGAAAATCTTCTCTGGGGATTTCAGGTGGGATTCATCGGCGCTCCTGTTCTCGTGGTTCTCGCCACCCTCCTCTGTCATCGGGACAACTCGACACCACGCTTGGGAGTGGCGTCGCTTCTCTGTTGTCTCGCGGTAATGACTCAAGGGACCGCTCTATCCGCGATGGTGATTCCCGCTCTTCTTCTGCTCTTTCAACGTCGAATCCGTGACCTCATGATAATCGTTGGACCTGCTGCGGCTCTCTTCATTGGTTGGTACCTCAAGTGGGGCTCGGACACCGCTCATTCATCACCGACAAGTAAAGAACGACTGCAGTGGCCCCAATACGTCTGGAAGGGAATCCAGACCTCGCTCGACGGACTCGTGAACGTCCAAGGGGCTGGAGTTGTCCTTTTCACTCTTGCAGTGATCGGGCTGTGTAGGAGTCGACTCGGCTGGTCCCATCTTCAGCTTCCGATCGCTATGTTCGCCGCCGCCCCCTGCTTCTTCGCGATCAGTGCGTGGGGGCGTCTTCAGTTCGGAATCGACCAGGCTGGGGCATCGCGCTATCAGTACATCGGGATCCTGTTCATGTCCCCTCTCCTGATCATCGGCGTCCACGAGCTGGTTTCCTTGCCACGTCGCCGAACGGCAGCTCTCCTGATCCTCAGTGCCTGGGTTGCGACCTCGGGAATGTCGGGGCTTGCCGGAGCATCGACATCGACCTTCCCAACTGACCCACGATTTCGTCAGACGATCGAGGCAGCGGCCCTACTGGCTGCCGACTCCTCGGTCGTGGGGGGGCGACGCCCAAGCCCTCAATTCAATCCGAACGTCACGATCGAGGGGATCCGCCGACTGGTAGCCGATGGATCCTTCACGCCGCGCCCGAATCCCCCCGAGGAAGCACTCATGGAAGCAAGTTTGTGGACCACGCTCGACATTCTTCCTTCCGATGACATCGCCTCTGGTTCGGCCCACCGGATCGTGGGACTCGCTGGCGGCGCGTTTCAAGATCTCTCCGAAGGTTGCGGTCTGATCGAGTCCACCGGAGGACTGCGTATCGTCGTCGACACCGCGGGAAATCGGCCTCTGACGATCTCAGGAGTCAAGGGCGGCCAAGTATTGGTTTCGTACGAGAGTCGCACGACCGGGATCTACTCCGCCCAGATCCCCCAACAATTGATTCCCTCGACGAATTACTCGATCAGCGGATGGCTCGAGTGGACGAAACTGGTTCTTGACTTTCCCTTCGCAGAGACCGTTTCGATCTGCGGAGCCAGACTTCCTTAGCGGCCTCCATCAAGGAGTCGCTTCCGGGGACCGAATGCATACGCATACCAGCGCAGATAACGCGGTAACCAGGCCACCAACTTGAAATTCGACTCACCGATCGCCCGATCAAGCCAGATCGTCGGCACTTCGGCTACCGGCTGTCTGTACCGACGAGCCTTAGCCACCAATTCGATGCCGATCTCGAAACCTCGGTCGCTTTCGATGCCCACTTCATCGAGAAAGGCTCTGGAGTACGCCTTGAACGAATTGGTGGCGTCACGAGTTCCGACCCGAGCAAACAAGTACAGCGTCAGTCCGGCAACGCGGGACATCATTCCCTTGAGCAATGGCCCCCCCACTTGCTGGCCGGACCTCGCGTACCGACTCGCTGCGGCCACCACGACACCTCGTTCCACCAATCTGGTCAATTGATCGATTTGTCCCGGGTCATCACAACCATCCGCCATCGTCACGACCACAACCGGCGCCTTGGCATCAGCGATACCAGCCTTGATGGCATTCGCTGGTCCACGTCCGACCCGATTGACAACCAATCGCACATTTGGATGTCGCTCCGAGACGGCAAGAACATGGGGAGCAGTTGAATCCGTCGTGTCATCAACGACCACAATCACCTCGTTCTCGATAGTCGTGGATTCTCGGATTCTTTCGAGGACGAGAAGAACGGAATCCCCCTCCATGTAGGCCGGGATCACGATCGAGACTCGTGGGCTCAAATCGCCACTCCCTGGCCCAAAACGTTCCAGACATCGACAACAGGCTTATCAACCTTCAAATCGCGGTACATTCGGTGTGGCGTCCCGATCACTAAAATATCTGATTCCTCGATGACCGTTTCGAGATCGATCAACTCCGGATCCACTGTCACCAATGGATCGTGACATAGGACAGCCGAGCATCGAAACTTTAGAATTCGTTTCAGTTTGTAGGAAAGACTCGATCGGATGTCATCACTTTCCGCCTTGAACGCCATTCCCAGGATTCCGATTCGCTTGTTGACGAGGTCGAAACGCCGATCCATCCTTTCCACCAGGTACAACGGCAGCCCTTCGTTGATCATCATGCTGGCGTGACCGAGGAAGAAGTTGTTGTTGTTAAATGCGGCCAACTGCATGGTGTCCTTGAACAAACAGGGACCAGCCGCGAAACCAGCTCCCGGCATGTCCTTTGCCCTTGGATACTTAAAGGTGATCGCGTGTCGCACTCGCTCAAAATCGATACCGTGCTCGTTAGCGATCATGTAAAACTGGTTGGCGGCGGCGAATTTGATGTACCGCCAAGTGTTTGTGAAAAGCTTGGCCAATTCTGCTTCTTCGGGTGTTGTGATCACGATCTCATCGGTGAGCATCGAGAAAAGAGCACTTGCTCGCTCCACGGCACTCGGGTTCCGGCCCGAGACGATCTGAGGCAGCGAGTAGAGTTCGTCGAATGCACAACCTTCGGCGATCCGTTCTGGGCAAAAAGTGACTGGTATCGAGGCCCCTCGCGCCAACAACCTCTTCTCAACCAAACTGGTGGTTCCTGGGTACACCGTCGACCGAAGAATCAGCACCTGTTCGGAATCAAGTTGGGGAATCAGAGACTCCACCGCATCCGGCACTGCCGAGGTATGGGGGTTGAGATGTTCATCAACGGGCGTCCCAATGACCACCACCACGAATTCGACCTGCGAGACCTTGGTGGGGTCGGCTGAAGCCTCAAATCTTCCAGAATTGAGGACCTCTCGGAGCACTTCGGGGCCTCCGGGCTCGTCAAAGGGCATCTCGCCGCAATTGACCATCCTGACAATCGTCTCGTTAATGTCGAACGAGACAACCTGCACCCCCGCGCGTGCGAAAGCCAAGGCAAGGGGCAGACCGACATGACCACACCCGCCGACGACGCAGACTGAATTCTTCCTCATTTTCTCAGGATAATTGAGGCTTGGGTCCAGAATGAGGTATCGCTAGGTATACCGTCTGACTGGATGGCACACTGCCAGCCAGCGAGGCAAAAGGGGGAAGCGCGGTGCCTCGAGAACTGCCCATTTCGTTCGACTTTTCTGTCTATCGCGACAAGAATCCCGACCTCCAGCACCTCACCCCAGACCAGCTCGTCGCTCACTACGAACTGCATGGTCGGAAGGAGGGTCGGGTCTGCTCGAGCGTTGCGAGCAGAGACGACTTCAACGCCCTGGGAAGAGAGCTCGGCCGAGCGTTGGAGATCGGCCCGTTCTTCCGGCCGGGTCTCCCACCGGAATCGACCGACTACTTCGATGTTTTGGACACTTCGGCTCTCCGTGAGCGCGCCGCCAGCCTCGGACAGGATCCAGACCGGGTTCCAACCATCAGGTGGACGGACCCGTGGGGGTCGCTGTCGTCAATAACGGAAAGATACGACATCTGCTTCTCGTCACACAATGTAGAGCATCAGCCCGATCTAGTCGGGCACCTCCTGGAGGTCGAGACGATTCTTCGACGCAATGGGCGATATCTCCTCGTGGTGCCCGACCATCGTTACTGCTTCGACGCTTTGTTGGCACCCAATACGATTGCGGACGTTTTGGAGGCTCATTTTAACGGACTACATCACCACTCATTGCGTTCTGTGATTGAACATCGTGCCTTGGTTACTCACAACGATGTGGTGGCTCACTGGTTGGGCGACAACGGTTACTTTGAACTGCGAAGCGACAAGGTCGCCCAAGCAATCGCCGAATACGAAACCAACGTTTATCTCGATGTTCATGCTTGGAAATTCACGCCCGAGAGTTTTATCTCAATCATAAAGACACTATTCGAGTTGAAGAAAACGACGTTTTCGGTGGAACGTGTCTATCCGACACTCCGATGGACGAATGAGTTCTTCGTGGTTCTTCGTAAGCAGGACCTGGTCAACGGAGGCAGTGCCTGAGACATGGCTCCGACCTCGATGTTCCAACGATCCGAACAGGCAACCCAACAAAGCACCTACTATCCCTCACTCGACGGCCTACGTGCACTGGCGGTCATGGCCGTCATCGCCTATCACTTCATGCCAGCACGATTTCCAGGAGGTTTCGTCGGTGTCGATCTGTTCTTCGTGCTCAGCGGTTTCCTGATCACCAATCTCCTGATTCAGGAGGGACACCAATATCATCGAATCAACTTGAAGGCTTTCTTCGTCCGACGGATTCGTCGCCTACTACCTGCAAGCCTTGCTTTGATCTTGGTCGTGGTGGTTGTTTCGTCGCAATTCGGGGACCAACTTGGAACACGACGAATCTCTCAGGACGCCATCACTTCGTTGTTCAACATTGCGAACTGGAACTTCGTCGTCTCCGGTGAAACCTACATGGACCAATTCCTCGGCGTCGATCCAAGTCCGCTCCGCCACATGTGGTCACTGGCAGTAGAGGAGCAGTTCTACCTTCTCTGGCCGTTGGTGATTACCGCTTGTATACGTCTGTCACGAAAGCCGTTAAACACAGACAGATCAGTGAAAATGATTTCTTCGTTGGCACTCGGTGGAATAACCTTTGGTCTCCTGTTGTCAATTTGGTTCTACCAGGGTGGCATCGACCTCAACCGCATCTACTACGGCACTGATGTCCGGGCACAGCAGATCCTCGTCGGTGCATTATCAGCTCTCCTTATTCCGAGAACACGAGGATTCTTTCGTGCATCCCACGTCCAGTGGATCGCGACGGTGATCAGTCTTCCCTCCTTCGCGCTTATCTCACTCAAAGCCGAGCCGATCTCGCCATGGTTGTATCAAGGGGGTTTCCTCGGGATAGCCCTAATTGCGCTACCACTCATTTGGATATGTACCGATGACAGACCAACAATTCTGCGGAACCTCCTATCTTTTCGACCACTCATAGCCGTCGGGCGAATCTCCTACGGCCTTTATTTGTGGCATTGGCCGGTCCATCTGTGGGTTGATCAAGAATCAACTGGTCTGTCGGGCGCGCGTCTTCTCGCCTTACGGATCGTCGTGACCGTCGCGTGCGCCCTCGGGAGTTGGTTCCTGTTCGAGAATCGGATTCGCCGGCAGGGCTTACGTCTCCTTCGACCAAGCCTGAGGCTCGCGGCAACGGTTTCTGCCCTTGGTGCCGTGCTTTGTGCTGCGATCATCGTACCCCGTGTCGCTGGTACGCAAGTTGCTACTACGGCGAAAGACGGGTCATATTCCGGCGCTCTCGGCGCGTCGAGTGCCTACTACCGATCGCTTCTTCGGTGCGATGCGGTGAGAAGCTCCGAATCTGCGGCTGGTTGGAAAGTCATTACGTTTGGAAACTCATTGATGAAGGAGATCGAACCATGTTTGAATGAAATTCTCAGTCGACAAGGAGCCGTGGTACTCAATCGAGCAAGTAATGCCGACGCCATTTGCGATATCGAGCTTGGGTTGGAGAATGATCCGTTGAATGCAGATCTCAAGAATACGGTGATCGTTTTCTTTCACCTGCCCTTCTGGGATCGGCCATGCGGATTCCCGATTCCGACCCAAGAACGAGACGCCTCCTATCGAAGATCTTTGGAGTCGATGATTGACTCGTGGATTGCGCAAGGTGCAAAAGTCATACTTCTCGCTCCGACGCCTGGAGCAGAGACTCAATCAGTCTCACCTTTACAAGAATACTACGAGAGCCTCCGAAGTGAATACCCAAAATCCATCACAACAGGGGATTCGGGTCGATACATCCGGTCCTCGGATGGTCGTTACCTGTACAACATGCCTTGCACCAACGCTGAGATTGGCTGCGACGAGAATGGCTTGATCGGCGTGAGACTCCCTGTCGACGGACAACACTTTTGCGCTTTTCGCGACTGGCAGGGCGAGCCCTGTCTTTTGCCCTATGCGGGCGGCGAACGACGTGTTGCAAGTGCGGTTGCTGAGGACATCGTTGCCTCCTTACGGTCCTGGAGATAGATCAAGACGAGGTCAGGTTTTTTTCCTCGCAATGATGTAGTTGTTGGTGGCGATTCCCCGAGCGGCTACTAGATCCAGATCGCGAACGAAACCTCGATCGAAGAGTTGCGTCGAAAGCTGGGATAGTTCGGAAACGGTCGTTTTGGCGAACTCCCTGGCCGCCTCGGGCGGTAAGGCAGTTGACCATTCACGCAGGATCTCGACGAGTCCCCAAATCGGGTGTCCCCACTGCGGAGTCTCGTCAAGCTCCACCTCTACATCGTCTCCAAGTAGATGCTGCAGACCTCGAAATGTCGGATTGAAATAATGATCGGGATGGCCGTGATACTGAATCAAGTGGGGTGCTGAGACTTGTATCTCTCCACCTTTTTTCAGAACTCGCTTCATCTCGGCAACAGTACTCATGGGATCCTTCACATGCTCTAGTACCGAAAATGAGAAGACAGCGTCAAAACACTCATCGGCGAATGGAAGAACCGATCCCTCCGCAACCACATCAGTTGTTGGGAAGTGAATCGAGTCGAAATGCACCACGTTAGGCTCATAATGGAATCGCCACCCACTGCCTACATCGAGTATGAGACCGTCGCGGAGGCGTGAAACTGTCTCGAGAGTTCGTGGATCTCCAAAGAAAGATCCGGGGAGGTCGTTTCTTCCCCGAAACTTGGTCCGAAGAAAATCATCGGACGTACCAAATTCGACGCAGCTGTCCCGAAGTCGAGCAGAGGAACCACATTTAGGACAGGTAAGACTTTCGGGTCCAACAAGAGCCGACCCGCAAGTTCGACCGGACTCCAAAACCGTAACGCAACGAAGCAATGGTTTGATTCTGTGGCTGAGACTCTCTCGAGCACGTAGATAATCCAGGGTCTCAGCAGCCGAAAACTCCCGCCAAGGCATGATCATCTGTTCAATGTCTCCACCGAACTCGATGTTCAGGAAGACCGGAGGAGCGATGCTTCTCTCCGCTGTCCAAATCAGCCCAGAAAAGCGCCACGTGGACCAGTTGCGGCTCCCTTCCAAACATTCTGGAGAGTCAGCATCTATCTTCTCGACCGACAACTCATCCTGATGTCCCGAGGCGAACTTCAAGGTGACACGCGGGCACCCATCACGACTGCGGCAAGTGAGACGCCCAATTACCAAACGAGAGTGGACGGCGATACGCGCTGAGTCGTCCTGCTGTGGCTCATCGAACACTACTTTAAATCGCAAGATCTCACCGACAGGCCGCCCACCGACCTACATCGGCGGTTTGTGACCGAATGCCCAACAAAAGAGGGCCTCGTCGGGTCCCTCAGCCCGAATATTGACGAATCCAGCCCGATCAAGGTAGGAGGCAAGTTCCTCAGGCGTCGATGAACGTGAAACATTGGGAGGCCGATTGAGTGGATGGTGGTTCTGAACAACTCCCATAAAGAAGTCCCAGCCGGGGGTACTCAGAAGATTGTAGTTGTCCACATAAATGCGCCCCCCGGGACGCAAAACTCGAAAAGCCTCCCGCACGTAACCAAATCGCTCCCACTCATCAAGGTGCATGAAGACAACGGTCGAATACACGACGTCTACCGACATATCTTCGATCGGCTCGAGGTCCCAACCAGTCAAGGCAACGTAACTGATGTTGTCGAAACGGGCATTACGTTGACGCGCGAACGAAAGCATCTGCTCCGAAACATCGGTAGCGATCCACTTCCTGCACATTGGCGCGATCGCAGAGCCCGCTCGACCGACACCAGCGCCAATTTCGAGCACAACATCAGTCACCCGTATTCCGACGGTCGCTTGAAGCGCCTGGGCGGTGGCGCGAGCCGTGCGCTCGAATTCATCCTCGTCCGTATAGCCGGCCACTGCGGTCTTGGCGTTGTCGAGATCGGGCGATACCGAGTTCCAGACCTCCTTGTACCGAGCCCGGATTTCCTTTGATGACCCCGTACCGACGTCGGAAGAACGACGAATGGTGAACAAGCCCAAATCACACTCGTGCTCGCCGTCGGTGACGATAATCGAGTAGGAGCGCTCCGCTTCAGAATCTGGTAGATGCAGAAATATCGAGATCTCGAAGCATGACGCAGTAAGAAAACCGTCGTCCACCTCCCTGTGACTAGAAGCGTCAAAACCATTGATGACTCTCATTGGTGGCGCAAATCGCTCCCTTTCACCTCGCTTCAGGACGATTTTGTGCGTCGTGGCCAATGAAGAGGCGCTCCAACCCACCAAACGGCAGATTCCATCCCGATCAACACACAAAACGTTGCTGGGAGAGGCATTCAAACTGCAGACCATTCGCGCTTGGCCAGAATCGTCCCTCGATACGACTACCTGACCGGATCTAATCGAATCTCGCAGATTCTTGCGACGGGCCCTCCGAAAACGATTTGCCATTGACACTCGTCATTCCCCTTGTCTCGGCTTACGACCAACAACGTGGCAGAACAGTGACTCTTGGGCCTCCCAAGATCGAACGTCTACGAAACCAGCTTTTACCAAGAATTGAACCAACTCCCGTGGCGTTGAGGATCTCGAGATGTTGGCGGGACGATTCAGAGGATGATGATGTTCTCTGATCGCCAAAAAGAATTTCCAGCCCGGCTCGCTCAAGAGGTTGTAGTTGTCGACGTAGAGACGACCTCCCGGGCGAAGGACTCGCATGGCTTCACACACGTAAACAAACCTCTCCCACTCATCGAGGTGCATGAAGACGACCGTGGAGTAGACAACATCGACACTCTCCGACGGAATTGGCTCGAGATCCCAACCGCTGAGTGGTACGTAGCTGATGTTGGATAGATGACTGTTCCTTTCCGCCGCAAACTTCAACATTTGTTCGGAGACGTCAGTAGCGATCCAGTGTTTGCATCTGGGCGCGATGACCGGCCCCACTCTTCCGACACCAGCACCAATCTCTAGAATGACATCTTCAGGGCCGATACCGACGGCCTCGTCCAGCAAGGCAACGGTGGAGTGAGCGGTCCGTCGGAATTCATCCTCGTCGGTGTACCCAGCAACTGCTGTCTTGGCGTTGTCGAGGTCGACGGAGACAGAATTCCAAACGTCTTTGTACTGCGATCTCTCGAGGCCTCTTGCGACTTCGATGACAGGAGTCGCACGGTAAACCCGGAAACTCCCCAGGTCAGCGACGTGAACCGAGTCGGACACAACCAACCGGTAGGTGCGCTCCGCCTCATCAGGCGGCAAGTAAAGAAACACCGAGATATTTCTGCACACGCCACTCTCGAACCTGCCCGGCATCGAGGACAAAAGATGTCGATGAACATCTGGGCGGTCGCTCATTTCTGGCGCGAATTGCCGCTGCCCCGATCGGTGAATCTCGATGATATGCGGGACCTGATCCCTCGAAGCAGACCAACCCCTCACGTGGAATAGCCCATTCTTGTCAACCACCGCTTCGGATCCAGGAGGATCTTCGATCACCGCGATCAGGGGTGAGCCGTCTTGGTCAATCCAGGGTCGACCATCAACCGTGGCCGAAGTTCCGAACAATCTTGACACTCTTACCCCCTTTGGCCCAAAAATTGCTCTCTGACAACCTAACCTAGGCGTAAACACTGCAAGGACCGCGAACGTCTACTGTATTGCCCGTGGTACCGTACCTGAATTCATTCATAGCCGGTAGCGGCACACCTAACGAGATCTCCTACGTCGTGATCGGATCGGTCGGGAAAATTCTCATCGGGGTGAAGCCTTGAGTACCCGCCTCGCGATCATCGGAACCGGCTACGTCGGTCTCACCACTGGCGCTTGTTTGGCGCATCTCGGTCACACGGTGGTGTGTGCCGACATCGACCAGGCCAAGGTCGTCAGTCTTCGAAGCGGTCGCATCCCCATCGTCGAGTTCGGCCTCGAGCAGTTGGTCGCCGAGGGACTGGCCAACGGGCGTCTGTCGTTTGTTGTCGGTGGGGAAACCGCGGTCGTCGACTGCGAGGTGGCGTTCCTCTGCGTCCCCACTCCGCAGGGCGACGACGGTTCGGCCGACCTGACGTACTTGCAACAGGCCGCCGAACAGATCGCCCCCCACCTTTCCCACGAGGCGATCGTCGTAAATAAGTCTACCGTTCCGGTGGGCTCGACAAAGGTGGTGGAACGAGCCCTGAAGCGCCCCGACGTGCGGGTCGTTTCCAACCCCGAGTTCTTGCGCGAAGGTTCGGCAGTGCAGGACTTCCTGAAGCCCGATCGGGTGGTGGTAGGTGCCGACGATCAAGCGGCGGCGTTGAAGGTGGCATCGTTGTACGACGGCCTGACGACCCGGGTGATCGTCACCGACCCCGCATCAGCCGAAACCATCAAGTATGCCGCCAACGCCTTCCTGGCCACTAAGTTGTCGTTCATCAACGCCATCGCCGCCATCTGCGAGGGAGTCGGAGCCGACATCAACGACGTCGTGGTGGGCATGGGCAGCGACAAGCGGATCGGCGAGAACTTCCTGCGTCCCGGTCCGGGCTGGGGCGGAAGTTGCTTCCCCAAGGACTCGCGAGCCCTCGTCAAGATCGCCGAGAAGGTGGGCTACAGCTTCGATCTGCTGGACGGTGTGATCGCGGTGAACAATCAGCAGTTCGACCGGGTCGCCAACAAGGTACGTGACGCCGTCGGCGGGGACCTGAACGGCAAGCGTGTCGCGGTCTGGGGCCTGGCGTTCAAGGCCGGCACCGACGACCTGCGCGATTCCCCGGCGGTGGCGGTGTGCGCACGACTTCGAGCGGGCGGCGCCACTTTGGCCGTCTTCGACCCCACCGTCGATCGTCCGCGTATTGGTGTTCCCGCCGACGTGCAGATCGTCACCGACCCTCTAGAGGCCTGTCGCGACGCCGACGCCCTGATCGTTCTCACCGAGTGGGACCAGTTCAAGTGGATCGAACCCACAGCCGTCGGATCGTTGATGCGCTCCAAGGTGGTCGTCGACGGACGGAATCTACTCGATCGTCTCGATTGGCAGCGTGCAGGCTTCACGCACACAGGCATCGGGCGATGAAGTGAGGACTCTGCTTGCTGGTGGCGCTGGATTCATTGGTTCTCATCTCGCTGACGCTTTGCTCGCGCGCGAACATCAAGTAACCGTTGTCGACAACCTTGTCACTGGACGAAGCCAAAACATTGAACACCTCTCGGTTCACCCAAACTTTGAGTTTCTGAATCATGACGTATCGATCCCGCTTCCAGATGTCCCATCCCTGCAACGACCATTTGACCTGGTTGTCAATATGGCGAGCCCTGCCTCACCGAGCGCATTCAAGGAAATGCCCTTGGAGATATTGGCGGTCGGCAGTTCTGGAACAAGAAATCTTCTCGAGAGAGCGCTGACAGATAACGCCAGGTTTTTCTTTGCGTCGACCAGTGAGGTCTACGGAGACCCTCTGCTTCATCCACAATCGGAGACATATTTTGGAAATGTCTCTTCGATCGGTCCGAGGAGCTGCTACGACGAAGCAAAGCGTTTCAGCGAGGCGCTGATCATGGCCTATAGCCGTGTAAGTGACCTCAAGGTACAGATTGTGCGTATCTTCAACACCTACGGCGAGAGAATGAATCCCAATGACGGTCGGGTCGTGAACACTTTCATCGTCCAGGCTCTGCGCGATGAACCGTTGACGGTCCACGGCACCGGCAGGCAAAGTCGCTCGTTTTGTTACGTTGCGGACCAAGTCGCCGGGATCATTGCAATGATCGACTCAGAGCTCTCTGGGCCTATCAACATTGGCAACCCATCTGAAATTACGATGCTCAATCTCGCCACTCTTATTGTCGAGATTGCGAACTCCAAGAGTCCGATTGTCTCAGTCCCCGTGCCTTCGGAGCGTGAAGGCGACCCGCTGCAACGCTGTCCCGACATCACACTTGCTCGGGATCTATTGGACTGGGAGCCCGCCATGGAATTACGTGAGGGACTTACGAGAATGATCCACTACTTCAGAACCATTGAGCGTATCGGATGACGATTCTCGTGACCGGGGCTGCCGGCTACATCGGCTCCCACACGCTTCGCGAGTTGCTGCGGTCAAACAGACCAGTGGTAGCGATTGATTCCTTGGTTCGAGGCAATCGGCTGAATGTGCCAGTAGGTGTTCCGTTCGAAGAAGTCGACGTCTGCGAAAGTAAAGGCATCGCTGATGTCTGTCGGCGCCATGATGTGGAAACCGTCGTGCACTTTGCCGCTTACAAAAGCGCCGGCGAGTCGATGGAGAGACCCGATCTCTACTGGCACAACAATGTATACGGCACCGCCCGACTTCTGGAAGGCATGTTGGAGGCTGGGGTAAAGAAGTTGGTCTTCTCATCGTCAGCTGCCGTTTATGGGAACCCCGAACGACTACCAATCGATGAAAACGCAATTATTCGGCCAGAAAATGTCTACGCCGAAACCAAGGCCATGGCCGAACGACTAATCAGTTGGTACCACGTCACCCATGACTTAGGTTGGGTGAGTCTGAGGTACTTCAACGCTGCGGGTGCGAGTCTCGATGGGTCTCTAGGCGAGGATTGGTCCCGAACTACGAACTTGATTCCTTTGATAATGAAGGCGGCTCTCGGCGAGAGTGGTCCGTTGAGAGTCCTCGGTAGGGATTACCCCACTTTTGACGGCACCGGTATTCGTGATTTCGTGCATGTTGAGGATCTTGCCAGCGCTCACGTGGCAGCGATCGACTACTTGCAAGCTGGAGGAAAGAGTTCAACGCTCAACTTGGGAACTGGCAAGGGGCACTCGGTACTCGAAGTACTCCGCGCCGTCGAAGATCTCTCAGGGCTACCGGTGCCCCACGAGTTTGTCGCTCGTCGTCCAGGCGACCCCGCAGTCATATATGCCGATTCCAGGCTCGCTCAATCACAGTTGGGTTGGCAAGCCCGGTACGGGCTGGATCAGATCATTGAAACTGCTTACCGATGGCATTCAAAGACCAGGGACTTGGACGGAGGAGCAAAAAGCACGCCAGATACAGGAGCTCGTCCCGCAACTCGTTGACATACTTCCCGGTATGCCGGAGCCACTTAAGGAAACTCTCGGGACTCAATCCTGAGAGAGAACTCCCTTCAACCACGAGACCTGACTATTGAGTCCCTCTCGAGTAGCCGTCAAGGCTGTCCAACCGACGGTCCTGCGGAGAAGGTTGCTGTCCGCTCCGGTCTGCATGGGGTCACCTTCTTGACGCGGAAGTTTCCTTAATTTGACCCGACGACCGACCAAGTCTTCGACAGTTCTGACGACTTCGTTAAGGGCGACCGGGTTGTTGTTCCCGACGTTGAAGACTTGACCTCCCCGCCGCGATGTTCTGAGCCAGTCGGCGACGCGAAGATTTGCCTCGACAATATCTTCCACAAATGTGAAATCTCGTTGCTGTTCACCGCTGCCATACAATGGAAACTCCTCGCCGAGGATCGCCGCCCTGATGAGACGAGTCATCGCCATGTCGGGGCGCTGTCGAGGCCCGAACACCGTGAAGTACCTCAGCGAAGCAGTCAGGAGACCGAACTCCCTGCCGTACAACGTACATAGGTGCTCCGCAGCGAGTTTGGTAACCCCGTAGGGACTGATCGGGTTCGTCGAGTCGGTTTCTACCGTTGGATAACGACTAGCTATTCCGTAAACGGACGAACTTGATGCCTCCACCACAACTGTGCCCTCCCGCCGCCGACAACTCTCCAAAAGCCTCTGGGTTACCGCGACGTTGTGACGAAGATAGTCCTTGAAGTCATTTCCCCACGACGACCTGACTCCCGGTTGTCCCGACTGATGGAACACAACTTCCACTCCGTCAAGAATTGGGTCTATCGCGCAAAGGGATAAGTCGCTGTCATGAAAAAGAAAGTGTTTCGCTCCTAGGAGATTTGAAAGATTCCTGATTTTCAATGAACGGTCATAGTAAGGAGTAAAGCAATCGATGCCGACGACTTCATAGCCATTGGCGAGCAGTCGTTCCGCAAGAGTGCTCCCGATAAAGCCAGCGACACCAGTAACTAAAGCCTTCATCGTTCCTCGACCTTACGAATCTGACCCGACGGGGCAAGCACTTGAAAGTCCTCGACAACTGTGGAGACGACCGGACTGCGCTTTCCGGTACGCACCAACGGAATCTCGTCCACATAGTTGACAACAATCCGAGTACCACCCACGTACTTCTCGAGATGGTCCAATAGACGGGTCATCTTCCCGTCGGTGTGACCTTCGTTCTTGACAACCTTCAGGTAGAAGATTCCCTTCTCCGATTGCTCAATTTGGAAGAAACGCAGAACATCTTCGTAGTCCTTGAAAAAGTGTGCGAAAAAAGTCCCAGGTAGCCAAGTTCCGTCGGCGCAATGGACAATTGCTTGCGTACGACCTTCAATATCACCGATTCGGGAGTGAGCCAATCCACAAGAGCATGGTTTTGAATCGTCGAAAGCAACCGCAAGATCTCCGATTCGATATCGGATCATCGGAGTAGCACGGTTGTAAAGATCCGTGATCACAACCTCGCCCACTTCTCCGGGTTGGGCAGGTCGACCGTCGACTAACAGTTCGACTATGTAACATTCATCAACGACATGATGACCATAGTGGCCCTGGCATTCGTATGCAATCCCCGAGAATTCTCTACTTCCGTACTTGTCGAACACCTTTGTGGAGAAGCCATCCTCAATAACTTTTCGAGTGTTCACCGGGAGGGCTTGAGCCGACGACATGATCGCCAAAGGCGAGAAACCTGGATGGTTCCCCTTCCGCACGTATGTTGCGAGAAAGTTTAGAGACTCAGCATAACCATCAACGAGAATTGGTTCATGATTCCTGATCTGCCCTACGAAGCCTTCGATGTTCTGAGGGCTGATTTCAAAAGCGGGGATGAAGAGTCGCCGAAGAAACCAAGCATCAATGCGCTCCCGCAACACTTGCAGTCGGGACATTCCAAGGGTCTGATGCCAAAGTCGTGCCTGACGATCACCAAAACGCCAGCCGGTCCATTCCAGAGCCCTGAGGGTTGACGCAAAACGAACTTCCAGTTGAGAACGATCCGCGAAAATTGTGAAGGGACGCCCCGTGGATCCACTTGTGTTGATACGAAGCATATGTTTACGGGAAACCACAGTTGACAGAAGTCCGTTGTTCAGATTTTCCCTGACGTCGTCCTTAGTCAAGAACGGAAGTTTTGCCAAGTCCTCGAGTGACCGAATGTCTTGCGGCGAAAGATTCATCCCCTCGAGACGAGCGCGATAGAAGGGAGAGGTCTCGTACGCGTGCAGAATCAATGCTTGCAGCCTTCGCCACTGCAATTCTTTCAACTGTTGTTGAGTAAAGGATTCACTTTTCTTCAACTCAAAATAGGCAGCCCGGGTCTTCCTTCCACGAATCATCCATGCGTGAAGAGGCATCGTGGCGAAATAGGCCTCAAACCGCAGGCGTCGACGACCTCGGTAACTCATCGGACCTCGGCGCCCTCTCCAAATCGCCATCCGAATTCTTTTCTTGCTTCTGAAAGATCCCGCAATACGGCCGAAATCACCGACCAAGAGCGTCCCGTCAGGAACGAGAAACCAGACCGACGATCCTCGAACGGCGTATCGATTTCGACCACTCTGAAGCCCCGTGAGTGGGCTGCGACACCAATAAAGGTCTGAAAATGATGATAATGGCCTCGGTGATGCACGATTTCGGCGATGGTCTGGTGCGAGGCGAGGACAAAACCAGACTTGTTATCGCGAGATTCCATGGCGAACACTGCATTGAGAAGCGAGTTAAGCGTCTTGGACATGACGATTCTGGTCCTGGAATTCTTTGCGACGGGAACCCGCACCCCTCGCACGACGTCGCAGTCACCCACCGCGAAGCGATCGTAAAGGTCGAATACTACCTCCGGAGGATTCTGAAGGTCCGCGTCTATCAGACACACAGTCTGGCCGGAGGCGTGTTGTATGCCACTCAACCATCCTTGAGGAATACCCCGATTCGTCGAATGTCTGACCAGTACGATCGATGAGCCTCTCTCTGACAGCAACGAATTCATCACAGTCCACGTCAAATCGGTACTTCCATCGTCCACGAGGACGACTTCAACGTTCAGGTCACGCTCGCCGGCACATCGGAGAAACCTGTCGACGAGATCTCTTATGTTGCCTTCCTCGTTCAAGCATGGAGCCACGAGGCTCAGCGACTTCATAAAGGGCTTTGCATCCACTCATAAACCTGATGCAACCCCCCCTCGATTGAGGTCTTTGACATCCAATCAAACTTCTGAGCGATTGCGGCCGGGTCGCCGACCCTCGTTGTTCCTTCAGTCCAATCGGCTTGGGCGTGATCCGGAGAACTATTGAAGCCATGTAAGGAACACATCTGAGCCGTAAGCTCCCTCACCGATACACCGTGACCACTGGATACGTTGACAATCTGACGGTCAACTGAACTTGTCGCTAGCGAGACAAGAGCATCCACGCAGTCTTCAACGTAGACGTAGTCGAGCGTTTGATCACCGCTTCCATTTACTACTGGAGCCTCGCCGCGGAGAAGCCGCTCGAAGTTGACGAGAATCACTGACTTGTAACCACCATCGGCAAACTGCCGCGGGCCATAGATGAAGAATAATCTTGCGACATTCCAACTAAGGCCGATCTCCCGATCTATTGATCTGAGGATTCCCTCTCCCATTAGCTTTGAGGCTCCATACAAAGTAATCGGTTCGGCTCTGTCGGTCTCCGACATGACATCTGGTCCCAAGGAGCCATAGGCATACAGCGACGACGTGAATACGGTACGACGGACTCCAACCATGGCACAGGCGCGAAACAACCGCTCAGTGGCCGTCACATTGGCTGCAATCAGGCGCGACGGGGTCGATTTTGAAGAGTTGTATTTCTCAGCCGCCAAATGGAAGACCGTGTCCACGTCTTCCAACATCGTCACCCACTCCTCCACATCGATGTCGGAGATGTCTCGTTCAACCAAACGTACAGTCGCTGGCACGCGGGTCCAGTCCCCAGACCGCAAGTTATCCACACCTGTCAGCAAACAACCATCCTGCACAAGGCGCCGACATAGGGCTCCTCCAATGAAGCCGGCCGCTCCCGTAACCAGGATGGTTTTGCCAATAAGATTTTCTCGTTCGACACCCATCTGCGGGAGTTTATTCATCGCGAGCAAGGTGCACGAGGACGCAGGGGACTTCACCTCTGAGGTGAGCCTCATTACTTTGGGCTCGAACCCTCGACGAGGAGACAGCGGGTCCATCATTCCGGGCCAAATGCTCAACTGCGACCTTCGGTGGTACGAGACAACAGACGGTCCACCTACGGGGATACTTTTTCCCGGGTGAGCGCCGAATTGACCGGACAAGATTACGACGAACAGTGGAAAAGGCTTCACGATTTCATCAGGTGCAATCCCGGTGCACGTCATCGCAGAAGATTGATACTCCGGAGGTTACGCCATCGACCGGAACCAGAATCTGTGCTTGATGCTGGTGGTGGCTTGGGATTTACGGTCAAGGATTTGTCAACAGTGGTCAGCCCGTCAAGATACTCGGTCTTGACTTTTCGAATTCGGCAATTGAGTGGGCCAGGCAGCGATTTGCAGACTCGCTTTGGATCACCGGCGACCTGTCTTCTGATCTGGCTTCAACTTTGGGCCGGAAGTACGACCTAATCGTCTGCTCCGAGGTAATCGAGCATCTTCCTAATCATCAGACGGTGATTGGGAACCTATGCTCGCTGTTGAACGATGACGGCTGCCTCATCATCACAACTCAGGCCGGAAGGATTCACAAGACGGAGTTGTCGGTCGGCCATCTCAAACACTTCACCATTGGAGAGATAGAGCGAATTCTCCGTCACTCGGGTTTGAGTGTCTTGGAATCCATAGCCTGGGGCTGGCCAGGAATGACCGCTATCAAGTACGCAGCCAACCTGAACAGTGATGTCACGATACGGGCCCTCGGCTCCGGAACGTATGGGATTCTCGCCAAAGCGGTAAATCACGTTGCCTACTTGTTCTCGTACTTGCTGTCGCTCCCGAACACCAAGTGGGGTCCTCAATTGCTGGTGCTCGCCACAAAACCGACGAGTGATCGCAGATGAATGATCCGAGAAGACCACGAGTCAAGTTTGATTCGACTACAAGAGATCCAACGGAACTGTCAGATTCTGAATGTCACTTTATGAATGGTCTCTTTGCTATCTTTTCTTATTCGCAAATCCAGCGATGAAGAGGGGAACGACCTTGCGGAGAGACAGGTCAACTATTGCTGCCTTCTTTACGTTGATGGCCGTGTCGTGCGCACTCTTGCTAACTGTGTTAACGCCGGAGTCTCGCCAGAGCGAGTACACATGGTCGCAGTCGGCTGGAGATCTTCCAGGGAGTCTCAACCTTTCTCGACTTTGGCCAGAGCTGGTAACGGTTGATTTCGACTGCAACGCGATTGCCTCTGAGCACCAAGGGGTAATCGTTTCCCTAGGAGGATTCACTCTTTCGCACGAAGAAAGACTTCTACGCTTGGAAGTCAGGAACGAACAAAGCACACGCTTGTTCGTCAAACCACCCACCAGTAACTGCTCAGCTGGCTTTATGTTTGACTCGAAATCCGGGGAGATCTCTGTTTTCGCGGGCGATGCTCGAAGCAGCACCACGCTGACCAGAGATGAATATCCAACAATCGACTCCATTTTTGTTGGTGCACCAGATGAAACATCTGACCTGCGAGTTCAGTTGCTGACCCAACCATGGGGTTTGAAGAACGAGCCTTCAAGACAATTCCTCGCTGCCTGGGCGGTCCTGTCAGCCCTGCTCTCTTCCATGGTTCTTTCACGACCACGGGAGCGAATTACCAATTCTGGGGCCGATTCGACTTCCTCGTCAGATGGCTCATCCCTGTTCGTTGCCGTATGCCTTCTTGCGTCCTCGATTCTTATTCCACCATTCTTGGATGATGGTTGGGTGTTGAATCGTTTGACGCAACTTTCCAAGACAGGCCAAAACAGCAACATCTTTGACGCAGGAGATGCGTGGCTTCCTCAGGGAAATCTCCACGAATCACTACTCGCATTGATGACGAGAAGCGGTATCTCCTTCATTGGACTGCGACTCGTTGTCGTCGGACTCCTTGTTGTCGCCTGGGAATTGATCCGTCGCTTCTTGCTGGTTCGCTACCTTGAAGTGGGAAAGCCTGCCATTTGGATTGCATCTGCAGTCTTCACAACCTTCTCAATCGGTTGGCTTGTCACGCTTCGGGCCGAACCCTGGATCGTTCTCTTCGCCGCTGTTTCCTGGTCTGGATTGACATGCTTTCTGTCAAGTTCTTCACTGCGTGGATTTTTCTTTGCTTTGACAGGTGCTGGACTGGCCATTACCGCACATCAAGCGGGCTGGACAGCCCTTGCTCCCGCGATCTTCGGGATTGTGATCGCTGTACGTAGAACGAAAAACGGATCTCTTCGAATTCGGAGCCTCGCTTTGACAATGCTGAACGCGACCTCAGTTATCGCTGTCAGTCTCTGTTTTTTGGCTGGGTTGCCAACCATCGCTGAATCAGTTTCCAATTTTGAAGCCAATACGACTACTCACTCATACTCGATCTTCTCAGAACTACTTCGGTATCAGTACTTGTTCTCGCTCGCTTCTTCTGTTCGTGTGACGAGCATTCTCATCCTCCTGCTTGCGATGATTCTTTCCGCAGTGAGAACGGTGCCTTCGCTTTCCAAGGAATCGATCACATGGGTCATTGCAGTCGGCTCGTTGCTGGGTCTCCTGCTCACGTCTAGCAAATGGCTTTGGCACTTTGGGGCATACGCCGTGCCCGCCTCGGTGTTCACTGGACTCGCATTCTCAAAAACTTCGATCAAGAACTTCTCGAAGCGACCCATTTTCTCCATCTCCTTGCCTGTTCTCGTCTTCATCGCAGCATCGACCCTCTCGTTTGCTGCTGAGTGGGGGCAGTCTGACTTGGTTAGCAGCTCATGGTTGGAATTCGCCGATCGATTCAGCGGCCCGACCAATGTTTCTGTTTGGTTACTGATCTCGCTACTGGCCTTGGTTCTCGGGCTTCTTGCTGACTTCAGAAGAGAGGGCGGTTTCAGGGTTATTGCAACGGCAACGACAGTTCTTTCGGTGCTCTGTGTGCCGATCCTCGCCCTGGGATGGATTGCTCGCGATGCGATTCGGACCGAAGGTTGGTCGTATCCGAAGCAGAATGTTCAAACTCTCACTGGAAGCAGTGACTGTGATGATAAGCGATTCTTCGCGGGTCTAGAACCCCTGCCTGTCCTGCCCGAAGTCGTTCCGGTCAACGTGGGTCTCGCCAAAGGAGCGGCTCCTGACATACCTTCGCTACTGTCAAACAAACCTGCTGATTTCTGGGGAAGTTGGTCCATAGATCTAGCCCAGTCCTCAGCCGACCAATCGGCCGTCACTGCCGACTCAGCAACCGGCGGGTTCAATTCCCCTAAACAACAATTGACTGGAGTTCTTCGAACTTCATTCTGGATCGCTTCCGGAAGTTCATCGGAAGTCGACTTTTCGGTCGTCTTAATCAACGAAAACAAGACCGTTGACTCGATAACTGTACGTAGCACGATTGATGCAACTTGGGAGCTGGTAAGTCTTGAGGTGGATCCAGTGGTGACCGAGGCCTTTGTGCGCGTGAACGACCGATCAGAGAAGATCGGAGGGTGGGGAGCAGTCAGCGCACTTTCTGCACCGACCCTCATGTCAGCAAACGAGATCAATGAAGCCGGAACCGTGTATGTGGGACCGTTCGAAGCCATGAGATATCCGTGTCTTGAGCCCGGCCTGCCAGAAGGAGGGCTGTGGCCCCACTTCGACTTCGTCACTGAGGAGGCCACAAACTTTTCGTACCTATTTGGGCAGGATGCTCGGCTAACGGACTTAGGTTGCGCTGATCCTCAGATCACGTGCATCCGAACAACCGAGTATCAGATGGCAACGGTCCACAGGCGAGACCTCTGACAGGCGGCCTCAGTCCTTGAGACGCATCCGGTCCAACCAACCGAACATCACGGCCATGGCCCGTGGGTCGTGGCGCAGACGGTGTCCTGCGCCGTCGATCACCCGCATCTCGGCCGCCCCGTGCGACTCGGCCAGCTGGCGCGAATCGCTGGCCGGCACACTCTCGTCGTCGTCCCCGTGCAGAAGCAAAAGCGGTCGCGGGGCAAAACGCTGGGCGGCCGGAACGGGCCGGAAGCGCCGCAGTTCGCGCGTCCAATCGTCGAGGTCCGAAGGAAATCGCGGTGTACGCACCGCACCCACCTCGCGACAATGGTCGAGGAACTTTCGAGGCTGGGCCGCCCAATCGTCGAAATCGGCGCGAGGACCCAGCAAGGCGCATCCCCGCACACGCGGGTCGTCAGCCGCCACGCACATGGCCAACGAGCCCCCGGTGTTGGAGCCCACCAGCCACAACCCCGTGGGCTGAGCCTCGGCGATCATGTGGTCGATGGCGGCCCGCAGATCGTCCACCCAACCCTGCAGCGAGAAATCGCCGGGGCTGTCGCCGCATCCACGAAAGGTGAAGCACATGGCGGCGAAGCCCAACTCGTTGGCGATGCGGTCCATCAGTTCGGGAAACGTACTGGCCGAGTGGCGGGCATCGAAAGGTCCGAACGGAAACGAGTGACACATGATCACCCCGGGCAGCGCCTCGGTTCGGCCCGCGGGTCGAGCCAGGTACGACGGCAGTTGTAGCCCACCGGATTCGAAGGTGCCGTTGCTCTGCATCGGCGGACGAGCCTCAGGCCCGCGGCTTGCGGTGACGGCGCGTCTTGCCCGGGACGGCCAATGTGTAGCCCCGATTACGGGCCTCAGCCAGGGTGTCGGGACCGAAGCACAGGCCGGTTTCGGCCTCGACGATCTCCTCGATCACGGCTTCGTCCATCCAGGTGTCGAGGTCGTACACCAACTGGGTGCGCTTGTCGCCGAGGAATCGAGTGTGCTCGAACTTGGAGGGGCGTTCCATGGATCACCACGGTACTACGGTCGGGGATGACGACAGGGGGTGCTGGAGTGGATCAGGTGAAACGCGTCGACTTCTACTTCGATCCAATGTGCCCGTACGCGTACCAGACCTCGCTCTGGATCCGCGAGGTGCGTCGCCAGAACGGCCTGCGCGTCGACTGGAGGTTCTTCAGCCTCGAGGAGATCAACCGCCCCGAGGGCAAGAAGCACCCGTGGGAACGCGAGATCGGATACGGCTGGAGCCCCATGCGGGTCGCCGCCCGCTTGCGTCGACGGGACACCGACCTAGGTGATGCTTGGTACCTCGCCTGCGGTCGAGCCCTGCACGAGGAAGGACGCAAGCCCCACGACCCCGAGGTCGCTCGCGCGCTATTGGTGGACATCGGTGCTTGCGCCGATGATTGGGACGAGGCCCTGACGGATATCACCACCCACGACGATGTGAAGGCCGATCACTTTCACGCCGTCGACACCTACGGGGGATTCGGGGTGCCGATCATCGTGTTCCCCGCCGGCGACGACCATCCGTCCAAAGCCGTGTTCGGCCCCGTGGTGGTGCCGGCTCCGATGGGATCTGACGCCATGGCCCTCTGGGACCTCACGGTGGCGTACACCCGGGTGAAGGGTCTCTACGAAATCAAGACCCCCAAGACCGCCGACGACATCGCCTTCATCGGACGAGCATTTACGCCCTATCTGCAGGGTCGCGATTGGCAAAGTGTTCAGAATCCCGCTCCCTGAGGAAAGCCATGATTCCTACTGACACCATCGACAAACTGGCTGCCTGTTTCGCTTCGTTATCACAGCTCGGATCACATTTGACCGAGAGCGATTGGAAGACCGCCACCGACTGCCCGGGATGGACGGTGCAGGACAATCTGTCCCACCTCGTCGGGATCGAACGCGTGCTGAACGGGTTACCCGCCACCTCGCATCGCGCCCCGGACTCCGCCCACGTGAAAAACCCCATCGGCGAGGCCAACGAGAACGAGATCGACTCGCGTCGTGGCATGTCCGGGGCCGAGGTGCTCGCGGAATGGAACGAGATCGCCACCGCTCGCTTGACCACTCTGCGGACCGCCGACGAGGCCTACTTCGCCCAAGCGGTCATGACCCCCACCGGACCGGGAACCGTGGCCGACTTCTTGCACATTCGAGTGCTCGATTCCTGGGTGCACGAACAGGACATGCGGCGAGCGGTGGGTAAGCCCGGTCACCTCTCTGGCCCGGCCGCCGAACACACCATCGACCGCTTGATCCGCACCATCCCCATCGTGGTGGGCAAGCGGGCGGGCACGCCCGACGGTGCGACCGTGGTATTCGACATCACCGGCGGAGTGCAACGTCACGTCATATGCGCCGTTTCCGCGGGGCGGGCGGCGATCACCGACGTCGAACCCGAGGCACCCCTCGCTCGGCTGACCTTGGACGTCGAGACCTTCCTCATCTTGGCCACCGGACGCCGTGCACCCGACACGATGCTCGACTCGGTGGAACTGGCCGGCGATCGGGACCTCGGTGGCCGAATCGTCACCGGATTGAACATGATGATCTGACGTCGATTCATGCGATTACTCTCGCCCCCGATTCCTGACGAATCCGTTTCCACGCCATGAGGCGTCGGGCGCTCCCCTATCTCGTCGTCCTCGTCGCCAGCGCGTGGGTCACCCGCCATTTCTGGTGGCCCGGTCATCACGTTGTCTCTTTCGACACCAGTGCCTACGCCGCACCGAATTGGGCTGTGGGCAAGAAGGCGTTCGTCGATTGGCGGCTGCCGTTGTTGAACGACCGTATCTTCGCCGGAGTGCCCCACCTCGGCAATCCGCAGTCGGGAGCGTTCTCGCCGTTGCGTTGGCTTTCTTACGCTTTCCAACCGACGCGGGCCGTGAACCTTCTCGCCGCGGTGCACGTGCTGATCCTGGGAGTGGGGGCCACGTTCTTCGGTCGTCGACTGGGATTTTCGCGCCTCGGTGCCACCGCCGTGGGTCTGATCTGCGTCATGGGCGGAGCCACCGTGACGAAGTCGATCCAACTCGAGCAGATCATGGTGATCGCCTGGTTGCCCTGGGTTTTGGCGTTCGCACACATGGTGATCGCACACCCCGAACGATGGCGATACGTCGGCCTGTTGTCGACCGTCGTGTCCATGGCGATCCTCAGCGGGCATCCACAGATGACCTACGAGTTGGCCTTCACCGCCGCGGTCTTCGTCGTGGCTCTCGTGTGGCGCGACGCGAACCGGTGGCGGGCCTTGCGCTCCATTGGCGTGGCGGTGGCCACGAGTGCACTCACGTGTGCCCTCACGCTCCTGGCGGCCCTCGCTGCCTCCCGTGACGGTCAGTTCGCCAGTGGCCGCGACATCGACACCTTGAACAACGGTTCGCTCATCTTGCAAGTGCGCCACGTGATGCAGGTGTTCCTCGGCAGTGTCACGATCGATCGCTCCGACGTGTTCGCCGGCGCTTTCGAATCCATCGCCTACCTGGGTGTGGTGGCCGGCCTGCTCGCGCTCGCGGGGGTCCTAGGGGCCGTGCGACGCAACCCGTCGCGCTCGTGGAGCGTTCCCCTCCTCGTGGTGGCGGCCCTCGGACTGGTGTGGTCGCTGGGCCCGCGCACCCCGGTGTTCCGAGCGGCCTTCGAGTATCTGCCCGGCTTCGACCAGGGTCGGGTGAGCACGCGATGGCTCATCGTAGTGTCGATCATCGTCGCGGTGTTCGTGGGAGCGGGAATCGACGCGTTGCGAGAGGGGCCCTCGCGCCGTGTGCTGCTCGGCGTCGTGGGTGCGGTGTGCGCGTCGTCGACAGCCATGGTTGTGCTTCCGTTGCGGAGCGGTGACGGGACCACTCGGGTGGCGTGGGCTCTGGCCGCGCTCTTGGTGGTGGTGTCGATGTGGGCCGCACGACGAGTCGAATCGTCGACGCGCCGACGTGTCGCGATCGCGATGCTGGCGTTGTTGGGGCTGGAGTTGTTGTTGCTCGACCGGGCGTCGATCGTCGACGACGTCCGGTCGTCAGTGGCCGCCGAACACATGGGGACGGGCACCACCGACTTCCTCGAGTCCACCGATGGCTACACCATCGCCCTCACCGACGATGCTGGGACGGCCGACTATCTGGTGCCCGCCCTGCGACCGAACGCCAACGCGCTGTTCGACATCGCCTCCGTCGACGGCTACGACGGCGGTGTCCAGGTGACCACGCGGTGGGCCGCGTCGTTGCGACGGTTCGCCGTCGCTCCGGCCTACGACCTGCCGCTGCGCAACGCACTGTCCGCACCGCTCGACCCGACCCAAATGGCCCGGCTGGGCGTGCGGTGGGTGCTGTTGGATGCCACCGACGACCCCGCGGTGCTCGTGCCCGGCTGGGATGGGCCGGCGGTCACCGACGATCGCTTCAGCGTGTGGGAGAACCCGGCCTGGGTGGCTCCGGCCTGGGCCTATCTGGCTGCCGCCACCACCTCGCGGGCGGCCCCCGACGCCCTGCGAGAGAGTGCATCGACCTTCACGAATACAGCCATCGTGGATCGAGCCTCGGCGGTCCTGACGTGCGATTCCGAGTGCGATCCCCGACCCGTCGATCTGCGGGTCTTGACCCCCGAGCATCTGCGTACTGAGGTGGACCTCGACCGGCAGTCCGTGGTGACGGTCCCGCGCCAAGCGTTGCCCGGGTGGAGCGTCTCGGTGGACGGCGAGCGTTCGGAACTGCTGACGGTCGACGGCCTGTATCTGGGTGTGCGAGTGGAACCCGGACCGCACGTGATCGAGTGGCGTTACCGACCTGGCTGGGTCACCCCGGGCACCATCGCCGGAATACTCGGTGTGCTCGTCACTCTGGGCTTGCTGTGGGGCCGACCGCTCCGATGGCGTCGAAATAGGTCAGGTGGGCCTCGGTGACCGCCACGACGTCGACGTCTTCCAGCATCTCGATGCCGACCCGCTCGGATTCGCCCAACAGGTAGCCGATCAGGGTGTCCTCGGCGATGATCACCGGCGTGTCGATGGTCTGGCGCTGATCCACGGCGCGCTCGGGCATCAGGCCCTTACCGTGCAGCCAGTTGAGGTGCATCACGAGGAGTTGGTTCAGTTCCTCGGGGGTGAGGCGGGCCTGGGTGGACTCAGGGAGCAAGGCGGCCACGAAGTCGACGGCCTGTTCGATCTCGTAGACGGCGCGGGGGGCCACGGCGTCGAGGCGCCGGGCCTCGCGCCCGACCGTGAGCGCGGCGATCAGGAACACCGACACCGCCGCCACCAACGAGAACAACCAGATCACGTGGTCAGACTACTTGTGCTCACCTGGTGGGACTGGTGGCAGGTGCGCAGTTGTTGGGTCGGCTGAGTGGGTCAGCGGGGAAGCAACGTGATGCGGCGCGAGCGCACCACCACCACGGCCAACACCATCACCAACAGAGCCATCAGGGCCAGGCCCGACGAGCTCGAACCGGTGGTGGGCAAGGTGGCCGCCTCGACGGTGATGCCCACCGCCATGTAGATGCCCGAGCCGGCCAATACCACGGTGTGGTTGCCCGCCGCCAGGTCGGACGGCAACGCCGCCCGATCGGCAAACGTGCCGTCGGCGCCGGCCGTGAAGGACTTCAACAAGCGCGGTGTCGACATGACGACCAGTTCGGCCGCTCCCGAGGCGGGAAGACCGGAACCGGCCACGTTGATGATGCCACCCGGTCCGATTTCCAACACACCGGTGGCCGACAGGCTGGCCGCGGCGTTGGCCGCGTTCACTCCGGCCAACAGCAATGCCGACGACGACGTGGTGAGCAGCAGGACATCCTCCACCGGCACGTCCACCGCGTTGCCGCTGGCGTCTTGAGCCAAACCACGCATCACCGCACCGGTGGCCGTGTTCGACACGGACACGTTGGAAGTGGCGCCTTGGGGAAGGCTGGTCTGGAACGCGGTCAACAGGGCCGCACCCGCCGCCTGAATCTCGGCGATCTGAGTGGGAGTGCGCTGAGCCGGCGGAGTGGCCGCGGCGGTAGCGGCGGTAGCACCCACCGTGTTGATGGTGGCGCTCACCGGTGAACCGTTGACGATCACGGTGACCGCACCCGGCGTCTGGGTGAGTTGAGACTGATTCGAGGAATTCACCAACTGCGGCGCGTTCACGCCGACGGCCACCGTGGTGGTGGGTCCAGAGCCCACCGTGGTGGTGGGTCCAGAGCCCACCGTGGTGGTGGGAGCACTACCGATGGTCAATGCTTGGGTGATCACGCCACCCGGAGTGGTGATGGTGATCGTGTACGAACCGGCGCTGAGTGCCGGAACCGTAATGTTGATCGAGCCGTCGTTGGTGACCGTGAAGGTCGCAGTGGTTCCACCGATGTCGACCGACGATGTTCCGGTGAAACCGGTTCCTGTGACCGTCAGCGAACCTCCGGAGGGGCTGACGGTGCCCGGGCTAGAAGTGAGAGTGGGCGCAACCGGCCACACCACGGCGGTCGGGGCGAACGAGTCCGTCGTGAGACCGTTGGCAGTGAGGCCAACAACTTGGGATCCCCATGCGCCCCAGCAGTACAAGTCACCGGAGTCGACAGCGCAAGCGGTCTGACCCGCCAGAGCGAAACTGGTGACGGCCGTGTTCGTGAACCCGTTGGCGGCCGCCACCTTGACTGCCGACTGGCCCGCATTGGCGGTTCCGCCGTCGCCGAGGGTTCCCGAGAAGTCGGATCCCCAGCAATACAACGCACTCGACTTCAGAGCGCACGCGCTCGTGGAGCCGTTCACGACCTTGGTCACGCCGGTGTTGGTGAAATCAGAGGTGTTCGGAATGGCGACGGGCGGCCACACGGGGCCGGGCGAACCGCCCGGAGACGAGATCCCGCCGTTGTTGGCACCGAAGCAACGCACGACCCCGGAATCGACCACGCACGTGTTCTCCTCGCCCAGAGCGAACGTGCTCACGTTCCCGTTCGTGAAATCACCGGCGGAAGGAACCAAGGTAGGAGCCAGCAGGTTGTTGTTGATGTCGTAAGTCGGAGCACCACCCACCGCCGACGAGACCGTCATTCCCCAGCAATAGATCTTGCGGTCGTTCGCTTGACCCATGTCGCGGAGGAGGCAACCGTGCTTGCCGCTCATTCCGATTTCGGTGATCGCACCGTTGATGAACGGGGTGGCGTCGGCCGCCATCACCGGAACGTTCGATCCCCCAGTGATGCCTCCGTCGGCCATCAGGCCGTACTGATCGTTGCCCCAGCAGTACATCATCGACTGCTTCAGAGCGCAGGCTCCCGCGCTCGTCACGGCCACCTTCGAGAATCCGGAGTTGATGACCGGGGGCGATGCAACCGTGTTGTTGGCCACCTTGGTCATGACGGTCTTGCTCACGCTGGTTCCGTCACCGAGCTGATTCGAGGTGTTGGTGCCCGAGCAGAAGATCACGCCACTCTCGATGGCGCACATCGACCCCCCGCCGACTGCCACGGCAGTGACGTTGGTGTTGGTGAAACCCGACGTCGGATTCGCCGCCACCTTGGTGGGATACGACCGGGAGTCGCTGTTCCCGAATCCGAAACGACCGCTGAAGTTCACTCCCCAGCAGTAGAGCTCCTTGTTCGAGCCAGTCTGCGTGATGGCGCAAAATCCCGCGGCGTTCGTACCAAACGACGCCGGCACTCCGACCACCTCCAGAACGGTGGGTGCGGTGGCAGCGACCGGTGACGCACTTGGCAACACCGACGCGAGCGACGTGGCCAACAGGGCGACGACGACGAGAACACGCTTCATGACTCGGGAACCTTTCGAAAGTGGCTTGTGGGAGGAAGAAACTGTGAAGGAACTGGTGGCATGAACGACCAGAAACTGGTCGTTCATGCCACCAGTTCCACCAGGTGAGCAGTTGTTGTTTCGGTTGAGTGGGTCAGCGGGGCAGCAGGGCGAGGCGGCGCGAGCGCACCAACACCGCGGCGAACACCATGGTGAACAACGCAATCACCACCGTACGACCGGTGCCATCGGTCAGACCGGTGGAGGGCAGTGCCGAGGGCACCACGCGCAGACCCATCACCACGTAGGTGGTGCCCGTGGCCACCACCAAGGTGTGATCGCCCACGCCGATCGAACCCGGCAACTGTGCGGACTTACTGACATCACCGGTGGCCGACGTGGTGAAGTTGCCGATAAGGGTCGGGGTCGACATGACCACCAACTCACCCGGCGCACTGGCACCGAGACCCGAGCCAACCACACCGATGACTCCACCGGCACCAACCTGGTACTTGCCGTCAGAAGTGATGTTGGCGTTGTTCGAACCGATCATCAGCGAGATGGACGGACCGTCGAGGATCACGATGTCCTCCACCGGAACGTCCAACGAATTGCCGTTGGCATCGAACACCAGGTTGCGCATCACCGCGCCCGTCGTGGTGTTCACGACGGCGACGTTGGTCACCGCACCCGCCGGCAACGACGCCAGGAACTCCTGCAGCAGTGCTTGGCCAGCGGCCTGAATCGCCGCCACTTGGGCCGGGGTGCGCTGCGACGCCGGAGTGCGGGCCGCCGTGATTTCCACACGCGTGGTCTCGATCGTGACCGACTGACCGTTGATGATCATGCCTTCTGAACCCGGATCACGCTCGAGCAACGATTGGTTGGACGAGTTCACCAATGTCGGAGTCGAGCTGCCGCCCGAGCCTCCACCCGAACCGTTGCCCGATCCGGACAACCCGAAGTCGAGTCGAACCAGGGTCGCCTTCACCGGCATGGCACTCATCACGAACTTCGACATCAACGCGACGAACTTTCCGTCGGCCACGGGAACGATTCCTCCGTACGCAATGGTGCCGCCCGTCGACAACGAAAGCGAGCACGATCCATGGAGGAACGCCGCGGGACCAGAGGAAAACGCCGACGCGATCTCGCCGGCAGCCGTGAGCTTGATCATCGCCGCAGTCGGGCCGAAGGTGTCGAACAGCACACCCGAGACCGCGATGCTGCCATCAGACAATTCCTCGATGCCGGTCGCACGACCCTTGCTCCAGGTGGTCGCCACCGTGCCCCCGGTGCCGAAGGTGGCCTCGGCTCCAGTCGTCGTGTCGAGCTTGGTCACCTTCCAGGTGTACGCGGGCGTTCCACCCGACGAAGTCGACGTGCCGTAGGCCACCAATAGACCCGAGCTAGTCAACTTCATGCCGCCGGTGGCATCACTGGCGTTCGGGTCGCCAAGCGTCTTGGTCCCGGCGCCCGCCCACGAGGTGAGCACTCCAGAACCGTCATAACGCGAGATGACCACGTCACCCATCGCCGTCTGAGTGAAGAATCCCCCATCGCTGGTGGGCGCGATCACCACGGTCGAGCTCAACAGGGAGAGAGTGCCCGACCCGGCGAATCCAGCCACAACCGCACCCGTGGCGTCGTACTTGATAATTCCATTGGGGTTCGACTTGACGATCAGAACCGATCCGTTCTTCAAAGTCGCGGTGCGCATCACCGACGTGTTGCTTTGGAAGTCGACAACGCCCGCCACTCCGGCCGGATCGAACGACGTGTCGACCGCGCCCGTCGAGGTGAGTTTGAGAACGAAGTGGTTCTGCGACACGCTCGAGCCCACCAGGTAGATGCCATTGACGGTCACGTCACCATCGGGCCCCACTGAGACTCCACGAACTGTCACAGAGCTCTCCGCACCAGACGAGACATCGACGTCGAGCACACCCGACTGACCGAAACCCGCCACGGGCGAGCCATTCAGATCGAATTTGCGCAATTGCAACGTTCCGCCACTCGGGGCTGAAACACCATTGACGACCAAGAGTGCATTGTCCGAAGTCTTCACGATTCCGCCGTAGGAGCCTTCGGTGGCCGAGGCGGGGGCAATTTCCTGCCATCCACCACCGAACGTCGTGTCGACGCCCGGAGACGTTCCCACGATGGTCTCGGCTCCCGCGGTGCACGAGCCAGGACCGCTGCCACCACCGCCGCCGCCACCGGCCACTGAGATGGAGAACGAAAACGTGGTGACGTCCGATGCTGAACAGGCCGAGATCGGGGTCGTCGAAGCCGGCAAGCTGTTGTAACACGCGTCGTTGGCGACATACACAGTGTGCGGGCCAGTGGCGTTGAACAACAGTTTGATTCCGGAAATCGATCCAGTGCGCTGATACGAGGTCAAGTCGTTCTTCGTTGGCATCGTGCTTCGAATTGTCGGCGGGTTGGTACTACCCCAAGTGCCGCTCACATTGGTCTGCACTCCCACACCCGCACTTTGGATGCCGATGTACACGTTGGTGCCCGTACCCATGCAACCCCCCAGCAGGAAGTCGAACGAGTTCGAAGGGGTCGTGGTGAAGCCGGTGAAGGACTTGTTCGTTGCGCTCGAACAGTCTGCCCCCCACGTGCTAGCAGGCAACGGAATGACGCTCGGGATACCGCCGCCGCTTCCACCGCCGCTACCCGAAGTGATGTTGAAGTTCACGGAGTAGGAGGCGCTCTGAGCTCCATTACTGACGTCAAACGAGACGTAAGCAGAACTTGTGGCGGTCGGTGTTCCCGAGATGACGCCAGTTTGAGCATTGAAGGTCAAACCAGCTGGCAAGGCCGCCGAGTACTGACTCAACGCGAACGTCGGCGTCGACAGATAATTGCTCAACACCGGGGCCGAGTTAGGAGTAATCGCCACGTTCACGGTTCCGCTGATCGTCGCGCTACTGGGTGTGATTCCCGGCGTCGGGGGTTGGCCCGTGCAACTACTCGCCGCGAGTCCGCCGGTTGCCCACTTGAGCACCCGAACTACGTCCACCTGCTGGAAGTTGGGGTTGTAGACGTAGTCCGTACCGATACCGAGTTGATAGAAGTTCCCGCTCGAGATCGGGACAAAGGCTCCGAAGAGATCGCACCGCGAATCGGGCGTGACGATTCCGTCAGAATCGAAGGAAGTGTCGATCGCGCCGCTCGAGGTGAACTTGAGCAGGCTGCCACGCGAGCCATAGTTGCCCTGCAGCGGAGGGATGGAACCTTTGAGAACGAAAGAGCCGTCACTCAACTTCGCGATCTTTCCCATACCCCAGGCCTCGAAACTGGGGATCGTCGTATAGCCCGACGAACCCCATGTCGTGTCCAAGGTTCCGTCCCCGTGCAACTGAGCCATCTTCACCCAGTGGCCGTTGGTGTCGTCACGTTCCGCGGCAACGAGCAGAATTCCACTGTTGTTCTGCTGCGGAGGGAAAATGAAGTAGACCGGGATCGCGAGTTGGAGGACGCCGCTGGTCCCGTACGAAGTGTCGAGCTGAGCGGACGACATGGACACGTCGAAGCGATACAGCTTGCTGGTCACGCCCTGGCTGCTCGCCATGGCCGTGGTGTAGATGACCACCTTGCCTCCACTGGCCGGGAAGATTCCGGCGTGCCAAAAACCCGAGTTCGACCAGGTGGAAGTGGGGATCGTCATGTAGTTCTGACTGGTGATACCCATGTTGGTCGGCAGTCCGGTGGAAGTACTGAACTTGTGAACGACTGCTTCGCCACTGTTCTGTCGATAGCCCAAGATGTAGATGTCGCTCACGCCGATGTAGAACGAGCCCATCGTCGAGACCATCTGCGCGGCCTCGGATGCCACGACCCATCCGCTGGACCCCCACGAAGTGTCGACTGATCCACTTTCGTCGATCTTCAGAATCACGGGCTTGTCTCCCATGAAGTAGCCGTTTCCGGCCCCTCCGAGGAGATAAATGGACGAACCCGACGTGCGCACCTCGTTGATATAGGTGGATGTCGTCGAGTTCCAGTTGGACAGAACCTTCAAACCGTTTCCATCGAAGGACGTATCAAGGACTCCGGCGGTAGTCATACGGACAAGGGCTGGCGTCTGTGCTCCGTAGGTTCCAACGTTTCCGATGATCAGAAGGCGGCCCGACGAATCGACGTGCCCACCCGCGGAACTGAACTCCAAGGTGGTACCACCCTCCGAGAATGCCTTGGCGAACTTACCGAGTCCCCCGGTGAGCGGAGCCCAGTTGGTGGAGTCGATGGTACCGTCGGCGGCAGTCGCCACGCTCGAGGCCACGGGTACCACCGCGACAGATGCTGCGACCACCGCGAATCCGAGCAAGGACCGACGAAGATTCTTGAACATTGGGGCACTCCAAAATCGAAGGACGAACGCCCGCCCCTGCGGGCTATCTCCGACTGTAGCACAACGTTCTAGCTCGGCTGGTTGGGCGTTGGTCACAGACCGGAAACGCGAACTGGGCGGGTTTCGCGCGCCGGAGCGTCACGAAACCCGCCCAGTTGGACAGGGAGTTGGCGGGGTCAGATGCCGATGCGCTGAGCCAGCAACTCGCGGTGGTAGGTGGGGTCACCGAAGAGCAGTTCGCTCGACTTGGCACGCTTGAAGTACAGGTGCGCCGGGTGCTCCCAGGTGAAGCCGATGCCACCGTGGATCTGGATGTTCTCGGCCGTGGCGTGGAAGTACGCCTCCGAGCAGTAGGCCTTGGCGAGCGAGGCGACCGAGGCCAATTCCTCGTTCATCTCGCTGGCGCACCACATGCCGTAGTAGGCGGCCGACTTGGCCGACTCCACTTCCAGCAGCATGTCGGCGCACTTGTGCTTGATGGCCTGGAACGAGCCGATGGGGCGACCGAACTGCACGCGCACCTTGGCGTACTCCACGGCCATGTCGAGCACCTTCTGGGCGCCGCCCACCTGCTCGGCGGCCAGGCCGACGGCGGCCAGGTCGAGCACGGTATTCAACACGTTCCAGCCGTTGCCCTCGGCACCGATCAACTCAGCCGGGGTGTTGTTGAACTCGAGCTTGGCCTGCTTGCGGGTCTGGTCCATGGTGCTCAGAGCGGTGCGGGTGAGACCGGCGGCGTTGCCGTCGACGGCGAACAGGCTGGTGCCCTTGCCGGTCTTGGCGGCCACGATGATGAGGTTCGCGGTGTGACCGTCGAGCACGAACATCTTGGTGCCCGACAGGGTGAACGACGAACCGCTACCCGAGGCCTGCATGGTGATGCCGCTCTCGTCCCACTTGCCCGAGGGCTCGGTGTAGGCCAGCGTCGCGATGGTCTCGCCCGAGGCGATACCCGGGAGGTACTTCTTCTTGGCGGCCTCGTCACCCGAGTGGATGAGGGTGTTGGCGGCCAAGACGACGGTGGCGAAGTACGGAGCGCACAGCAGGGAGCGACCCATCTCTTCCAACACCACCCCCAACTCGACGTAGCTGTAGCCCGATCCGCCGTACTCCTCGGGGATGTGCAGGCCCTGCAGACCCATCTGCTCGCCCATCTGGGACCACACGGCGGTGTCGAAACCGGCCTCGGTCTCCATCTGCTCGCGGACGGCGGTCTCGGGGCTCTTGGCCTCGAGGAACGCGCGCACGGTCTTACGGAGTTCTTCTTGTTCTTCGGAGAATGCAAAGTTCATGGGGACAGCCTGTCGTCCGGTCCCCCAGCGGCACAAATCGTCTTGTGTACCGTTGTGTACACCTTCGGCCGTCCCCTGGACTAAGTTGACCCCATGGCCGAGATCGGAATCCGACAGCTGCGCATCGACGTGGCCGCCGCGGTGCGCCGGGCCGGATCGGGCGAGCACATGGTGGTCACCATTGGTGGTCGTCCCGTGGCGCAACTGGGTCCGCTCGGCGCGCCCGAGGGCCAAGCCCGTCTCAGCGACCTCGTCGCCCGCGGTTTGGTGGTGGCTCCGCGTCGTCGGAGTCCGTTCCGACCGAGCGACCCGGTGCCGGTGCGGGCGGCCAATCGCATCGACCGTCTGCTGCGCGAGATTCGATGACGGTCTACCTCGACTCCTCGGCCTTGGTGAGTGCCGTCATTGAAGGCCCCGGTCGTGCCGTGGTGCACGACGCATTGGAACGCGACACAGATTGGTGCGCGAGCGCCGTGGCACTGGCCGAGGCGTTGACCCTCATCCCCCGCCTCACCGAAGAGCCGGTGTTGCAGAACGACATCGAGGACGCCCTGCGTTTGCTGTGGGATCACGTGGCCATCGTGCCCGTCGATCAGATGTGTCTCGACCACGCGTCGAACATCGCTCGCGAGCAACCCGTGCACATGAGCGACGCCATCCATCTGGCCGCCGCCGATCGGCTGCCACGCCCGTTGTCGTTCGTCACCTTCGACGCGTCACAGATTCCGGTGGCGTTGTCGATGGGCTTCGACGTGATCTCCAGCTGAGCGTCAGGCCAACAAGCGCAGCGCTTCGGCCTTGGCCCACTGGTAGTCGGCCTTGCCCACCGGAGTGCGCACGATCTGGTCCACGAACAACACCGCCTTGGGACTCTTGTAGTCGGCCACCAGGGTGCGACTGAACGCCACGATCTCGTCGGTGGTGGCCGGCGTGCCCTCGCGCAACTGCACCAGGGCCGTCACCTGCTCGCCCCACCGTTGGTTGGGTGTTCCGACGACCGTGGCGTCGAAAACCGCCGGATGCTGCTTCAACGCCGCTTCCACTTCCTCGGGGTAGATCTTCTCGCCACCACTGTTGATGCACACCGATCCACGACCGAGCAAGGTGATCTGCCCGTCGGGTTCGATCTGAGCGAAGTCGCCCGGGATCACCCAACGCTGACCGTCGAAGGTACGGAAGGTGGCCGCGGTCTTCTCGGGGTCCTTGTAATAGCCGAGCGGGATGTTGCCACTGCGAGCCAACTTGCCCACCTCGCCCACGGCGCACACGCGACCGTCCTCGCTGAGCACGGTGGTGTCGGCACCAACGGTGAACCGAGGCGACGAGATGGCGGTGCCATCGTCGGTCCGTGCTCCGGCGGCCCCGGTTTCCGACGCACCGAAACTGTCGAGGATCGCCACGTTGGGCAACGCCGCGCGGATCTGCTCGCGCACACCGGCCGACAGCGGCGCGCCACCATTCCCGATGGCGAACAACATCGTCAGATCCACCTCGGGGCGCGGGTCGACCAACAGCGCCTCGGCCAAGGGTCGGGCCATGGCATCACCGATGGTGGACACCGACGTGACGACCGCGTCCGACACCAGGCGCCACACGTCCATGGCATCGAAGCGCTTCTTGGTGTACAAAACGAAACAACCACCTGACGTGTGCGCGTTTCCCATGATCCACTGACCGCCGCCGTGCATCATCGGTCCGATGGACATCAATCGCGCGCGAAAACCGGACGCCGCCGCTTCCTCGCCCAACTGTTCGACCCGCTCGATGGGGCGGTTGCCGCGCGCCGAGTTCATGGCACCGAGAATCACGTCCTCGTGGCGCCACATCACGCCCTTGGGCATGCCGGTGGTGCCACCGGTGTAGAGGATGTACGTGTCGTCGGGCGAACGACCCTCGAAGTCGCGTTCGGACGACGCCGACGCCAGGGCCGCCTCGTACTCGTCGCCCATCACGACCAGGTTTCGCAGATTCGGGAGCGCGTCACGGACGTCGTTCACGGCATCCACGTATTCGGGGGCGGCGATGACGGCCACGCAATCGGCGTTGTCGTACAGGTAACGCAACTCGGCCTCGACGTAGCGATAGTTCACGTTCACCGGAACCGCGCTGATCTTGGCGCAGGCGTAGAAGGCCTCGACCCACTCGTGACAGTTCTGAGCGTGCACGCCCACGTGCTCACCACGACGGACACCGATGGAGCGGAGGTGATTGGCGAGCCGGGTGACCCGCTCGTCGAGTTGCGCGAAGGTGAAGTTCACCTCGTTGGTGATGAGCGCGGGCTCGTTCGGGATCGCGTCGGCGATCACCTCCAGAACGTCGCCCAACTGGATGTGGCGCTTGGTCATAGTTCAGTTCCCCTCGTATCCGTCGAGCATGTCTTTGAAGCCGTACTTGTGGTGCGGGCCGATGGCCATGTTCTCGTAGAGGCCAAAACCACGGTGGCGCTTGCCGTCGCGGTCGGTGTACGAAAAGCGGGCCGAGTTGTCGACGATGCCGAACAGGCGCATCGCCCCCTCGGGGCTGGTGGTGTCCAACTCGAAGTTCTGCACCACCAAAGGGCCCTGCCACATGCCGTGACGCCAATCGGCGTCGTATCCGTAGCCGGTGCCGACTCCGATATGAACGGGCAACAACGGCTCGATGTCGAAGGTGGTCACGTGGCCGTCGTCGGCCACCACGCGAATCTCGCCACCGGTCGAGAAACGCGAACCCTTGCGGTACTGCAGGTCGTGCTCGGGGCGGCCGAGGTGATCGATGCGACCGTCGGGCCAGATGCGCACGGCCTCTTCCATCACGCGACTGCCGTCGGGATTCTCCTGCATGATGATCATCATCGAGTGGTCCTCGAATCGGATGGGCGTGTAGATCCAGAACCAACTGAACGGATTACTGGCGCGAATGCCGGCCGGCTCGCTCTCGCCCACCGGACGCACGCCCCACGAACGGTCGCGCGTGCCCCACCAAGACTTGGAATCCAATGTGAACGACTTCCCGCCCGCGGCGAGGGTTCCGTCCCAACCACCGGTCTGCGCCAAACGACAGGTGTCGAAGATGACCCGGCCGTTCTCGCGGATGTAGTGGCGCGGTTCCTCGAACGCCGGCATGGCACCGGTCCAAGTGGCGTCGATGGTGATACCCCATTCGTTGTCGACGCAGCGAACGCGCAGTTTCTTCAACGGTTCGATGACCTCGACGCTGATGGGGCCCACACCGGGGTTCAGACGATCGGCGGCGTCGAGTGCTCCCGATGCCCGCACCACTCGGTGCTGCCCCTCGTGGAACACCAGCAGATACGCGTCGATGACTCCGAGGTTCGGATACACACCCAAACCGCAGACGAACATCACGGTTCCGTCGTGGTTGAAACCGTTGAAGTAGTAGCGGTCGTAGAAGTTGCGGTCACTGGTGGCCGCGTGGCGTATGGGCTCACTGGTTTGGTGGATCGGATAGTCGTCGAGATTGGTGAGCATGTTCGGTCTCCGGGATGGTCGAGATTCGATTTTCAGATGGTGGTGACGAGCGGGGCCACGTCGGCGGCGAAGGTACGAATCTGATCACACAGTTCGTCGCAGCTGCGCGCCTTGAAGCGCACCTGCAGTTGGTTCACGCCGTCGGCGGTGCCGGCGAGAAGGCGTTCGGCGATGGACTGGGCGCTGCCGCTGAGCGTGGCCTCGCCCACGTCGAACGACGGTGTCCCCACGTAGAGAAACGGCGTGATGTGTCCGATCATCATGTTCGTCACGTTGCGACCGACGCGCACCATCTCGTCACGCAGGATGCCCACCATCTCGGCGTTGGACGGACCCTGCGGGAGCCAACCATCAGCCAAGCGCGCAGCCCGCTTGATGGCCGCCGGGCTCGAACCAGCCACCCAGATGGGCGGACGCGGCGACTGCGCCGGCAACGGTCGTGCCCCGAAGCCCTCGACGAACTCGTTCTCGAGTGCCGCGGCCAACTGCGGGATGCCGCTGTCGAGTGCTTTGCCCCGCGCGTGGAAGTCGACACCCAACAACTCGAATTCGGCCTGCACGTGGCCGGCACCGATACCGACGAGAGCACGACCCTCACTGAGGTGGTCGAGGGTGGCGAACTGCTTGGCGGCCACGCGCGGGTGGCGGTACGGCAACACGTACACGTGCGTGAGCAGACCGACATTCGACGTGAAGCCGGCGATCCAACCGAGGGTGGAGATGGGATCGGCCCAGTGCGTGCCCATGCCACCGACGACGGACTCGGGCAGGCTCACGTGATCGCACACCCCGACGTAGGCGTAACCACTCTCGTCACACGCCGTGGCGAGACGGGCCAATTCCTTGGGGCCGGCCGTCTTTTCCCAGTCGGCGACGAAATAAGAGCTTTGTGCCTGAATGGGAAGCTGCATGCCGTACACGCGCTTACCAGCAGGAACCGCGATCATCCCCCGTGACATGACCCCACACTAGGGGTTTGCATCCCGCGGACCTCAGCCCGCAACGGGCGGATCGACTGGGCTGAACTCTCGCCTACATTGGTCGGGATGAGCGACAACTCAACGACTCCCCAGCACCCGTCGGATCCGGAGTCTGGACCCCCGCCGCCTCCCCTCACGCCGCCTCCCCTGACTCCGCCTTCTGAGTCGACGACGTATCGCGTCACGCCTCGCATGATTCCCAAGACGGAATTGGTCGCCAAGATCGCCCTCGGGGTTGCCGTGGTCGGATCGTTCATGCCGTGGGCCAGGGTCCTGTTCTTCACCGTGAGCGGCACGGACGGAGACGGAATCATCACGGCTCTCACCGCCGGACTGGCGCTGATACTGGTCTTCGTCGCCGAGCGTCGCGATTCGAGCGGACGGTCGCCATTCGCGACGTTGGCATGGGGTGCGGTGTCATCGCTGATCGCCGCCGCGGTGTACGTCTACGACTTCGTCAACGTCAGTTCGATTTCCGACGAGTCAGCCGACGACATGTTCGACATTTCGGTCCAACCGCAAATCGGCCTCATCGTCGGATCGATCGGCGCGGTCATCGGCGCCGTCGCTTGTATCGAGCTGGCGGTTCGATCCCGCAGGCTCACTTCGCGTTCCTGAATTTCGCCCGATTGGGGACCGTTCGCAGTGGCACTCCCAACGGGATTCGAACCCGTGCCGCCACCTTGAGAGGGTGGTGTCCTAGGCCACTAGACGATGGGAGCCTGTAGCGCCCTTGACGCTACCTGTGTAGTCGAGAGCGACCAACCGGCCTT